>Ga0265296_1000138_pt1 | contig 143552 bp, 156 predicted proteins | sample MunlanPumphouse1_FD_189073 | JGI IMG/M metagenome (GOLD analysis project Ga0265296, IMG submission 189073) | Groundwater microbial communities from a municipal landfill in Southern Ontario, Canada - Pumphouse #1 | ecosystem: Environmental > Aquatic > Deep subsurface > Groundwater | place...
CGACAAACAATCGAACATCGGCGCTTGCAACACCGCAAGCTCGCCGCTTAACATCAACCCCCGGACGACGCCCGCACTCCGCTAATTTACGCCGCAAGTTGAGCCAAATGTCCTGACGACGGACAGATGGAGGAGAAGGCGGCGCTGCCTGCGATGCCTGTTGCCAAAGGGTGGTCTTCGGGTCGCCGGGAAGGAAACCCGGCTGACGTGCCTTGCCGCGCCGCGTGATATGATCGGCGGTGAGCCTGATCCGCGCGACCGGCAAGCCATCGGGGAACAGCAAAAATCCCTCATATTTGGGCAGGCGCAATTCGCTTTCGAGAACGGCGGGTCGCATCTTTCGCATCCGGCCCAAGGTCGTGCGCGGCGCGTCGTCGCCCTCGGCGAGCGCATCGGTCATGGTCTGGATCTCGACTTCGCACTCGCCGATCGTCTGGCTCGCCCAGACGCGGGTTTCGCTGTCGATAGTTTGCAGGAACAGCTTGGTGTTGCAGCAGCCCAGCATGGCCTCGGCGATCTGCGGCCCATAGCGGTGCCGCATCTGGCCCAGCGCCTGAAAGGTCAGCACGACCGCCGCGCCGAACTTGCGCCCCTCGGGCAAGAGCCGCGCGAGATTATCGACGCGCGGAAGGTCGGCCAGCTCGTCGAGCACGAACCAGATGCGCCGGTCGGGTGACGGCGGAAGCCCCAGCACGGCGCTGGCCGCGCATTCGAGCCAACAGGCGAGCAAGGGCTTCGACGCCTCGAAATAGTCCTCCTTGCGCGGCACGAATATCCACGGGCGGGCGCCGCGGCGCCTATCCAGCCCCTTGATGAAGTCCCGGAACGCGAAAGGTTCGCCGCCGCTTCCCTCGGCGCGAAGGAACTGGATCAGGTTCGACGCCTTGGCGAGCATGAACAAAACGCTGCCGGTCGCCCGGTCGGCGTCATCGGCGAAGGTGCGCGCCGATGACGTGTTTTCCAGCCACGCCTTGAGTTCATCCTTGGTCTTGATCTGAAGCGCGTCGAGTAGCGCGGGCAAGCTGCCATTGCCCTCTTTCCATAGGGTGGCGATCATATTGGCGACAAGGATACGGCTGGTGTCGAGCCATACGTCGCTGTCCTGATGACCCGTCTCGTTGATGAACTGGTGCGCGATGCGCGCGGCGTCGGCGGGGTGGGCGATCTCGGCGAATGGCGACCAGAAGGCGCACCGGGCATCGAACGGGTTCAAGATGATGTCGCCGCGCTCGGGCCGGTAATAATGCGCGACGAACTCGCCGCTGGTGTCATAGACCAGCGCCGCTTCACCGCGTGCCTCGATCCCGTCGAGCAATTGGCGCAACGCCGTGGTCTTGCCGCTGCCGGTCGTGCCGATCAGCGCCATGTGTCGGGTTTCGAGCCGCGCAGGAATGGGAACAGCGCCAATAGCGAGCGCGCGAGAATCGGCTTCGGCGGCGGTCAGCACTGCAAGCTGCTTCTCCGTCGTGACCAAGGTTCCGGCGATGACACGATCGCGCAAGGCGCGCTCGCGACGCCGCGCCATTACGCCGCGCAACAGGAACAGGCCGGACAGCCAACCAACGAAGCCCAGCAGGACGCCCTTGCCGGACAGAGACAGGGCGCGCGCTACCGACCCACGATAATAGCGATCAGCAACCACGGCGCGGGCGGGAACGCGATACTGCGCTCCCTCATACGTGACATTGATTGCAGGATCGGGACCGGGAGCGATCCAAAGCGCTCCTCGCGCATAGGCGTAAATGCCGATCGCCCATTGCTCGTCCTTGTCGAGCATCGCATAGGGCGCACCGATCGCACCCAGGGCGACCGTTGCCGCCATGATGCCGACCTGTCGCTTGAAGCGCTGCCACTGGCTGAGCCGATGATGTCGGCGCAGGGCGTCGGCGTGGATGCGGCGGTCGTGATGCTGGGTCATGGCCGCTTCTCCTGCGAGAGCCGCCGCTGACGATCGTAGGACGTGTTGATGTCGGCAGCGATGGCCTCATCGGTCATCCGCACGCCCTTCGCGGCGCTGCGCGCATAACAATAGGCCGCGCAGGCGGTGAACAAGGTGCGGTCCAGCATCCGCTCGACATCGACAATGCGGATGCCAATCGACACCAGTTCGGCGGCCAGCTCATGGTTGCCGGTGTCACGCACGGACGGATTGGCGAGCGCCGCGACACCCGCCTTCACACTGCGCTGGAGCATCGCATAGACGCTGACGCCGTGGCGCTCGGCGAGCGCCCGAAGCGCCTTGTCGAGCGATACCGGCAGGCGGACGGAGTGATGAACGGGCCTCATCGCGCCGTCTCCGCGAGGGTGCGCGGCGCACCCTCGAAAAGCGGCTGGTTTGCGAGGCTCCGGCAACCGCCCAATCGCGCGCACCCTTGGCGGACCCTCGAAAAGTGGCGGAAAAGCTGGATGCACCCGTGCGTGAGGTGTGTATCTGAATTACTGGCTCGATGCGTAGCATCGCAGCCCTGCGACGTTGCCATCCGGCGCTCCGGCTCACGCATGGATCCGGCCCTTTCCGGCAAGCATGGCACAAGGCCCCAGCGGCTTCGTCGGAACAGCAATCGCCGGGTCGGGCGCTCGCCTTCAGCATGGCGTCGGTCGCCGGTTTGGCGGAATGCTCCGCCACCCATCGGGCGATGACTGCGCGGGCTTCCCGGTCGGCCTTGGGACGGTCGATCTCCCGGCGGTGGCGCGGATGGTCGGTAAGACCATGCTCGGCGATCCAATCGCGTATCGTCCGCTCGACCGCTTCCTGCACCCGCCTGTCGAGCCGGTTGGCTTCGACGGGATCGAGATGGGCGGTCACGCCGGGGGACTCGATCAGCCCGCCCAGCGGAAGATAAGTCATGCCCGCGTTCTGCAACCGGCCATCGATCCGCAAACTCGAAACCTCGCCCCGATGGACATGGAGCGGCGGGCGTTCGTCGATGGTCCATTGCGCGATGGAACAGCGATAGGTCTCGCCGTCCTCATCGTCGGCGAACAGCCGCTTGATGAGCGGCAGGGTGAAGCGGGCGATACGATAGTCGGCGGTGAAATGGAGCGTGACCTTGCGGCCAGCGCACAGGCGATCGGCCAGCCGATCCACGGTGCGGCGGAAAATGGACATGCGGCATCCTTTCGTGAAATCACGATGGCGTGTGTGGAGAGTGGTTCGGGGGACGAAGGAGCGGCCCGCCAACTTAAAAGGCTGGGGCCGTGGAGCGCCTGCGGGTCAAGTGGCTGGCCGGGATTGCGCCAAGCGCCGGATGGACTCGGTGGTCAGCAGGGTTCGCCTGCCGATCTTGATGGCGTCGAGGCCGCCGGATTTTATCAGGGCGTAAACCGATGATCGCCCGACGCCGAGCGCCTTCGCGGTGTCATTGATGGATATGGCAAGAGGTTCCATGTGCGTCTCCATGTTGGCCGATTCGCGGCGAGAGACGTGCCAAGTTGCACATGATTGCCAGTGGGTCGTCCAGCAATGGGAGAGCCGCAGAAGTCTGGCGATGACGCGGGTTACAGGAATGCACGGGTGCTGCCCGAAAATCCTTTCGCAGCGGTCGAAAAACGAAAGCTGCGATCAGCGGCCCTTGGCGGACGCAATCATTTCCAGATGCGTGCAGATTTTTTCCGCGTAACGGGTCAATTGATCTCGGCGCGGCACATCGCCGGACTCATCGGCGTTAGCCTCGAACCATTCGGACAGCCGATCCTTGACGGAGTGGATCGCCGCCGCTCGGTCCTTCATGCCCAATGCGTCTAGCTGGGGATCGCCGATCAGCGTGATAATTGCATCGTCGTAGCGGTATTTGGTGTTGCGGCCCGGCCCGCCTTTGCGCTTCGGCCTGCTCATCGCGAGCATTTTTTCAACATCATCGCGATGGAGATAAAGGTCAGCGGGAAGCGACATGGCGGTCGGGAAACGCATCACCATGCCGCGATCTTTGCTATGTTCGGAGAACAGAAAATAGCGCAGCCTGCCAAAAAACTGCCTGCGCCTGAGAGGAATCCGCCTCTTGCGGAATCGGGAAAGATAGTAGGCTTGCGGACCGTCTACCTTCTGCAAGTGACCCAGCACGTCATCAAAAAGCCGGTCTGACGCATGGGGCAATTTCAGTGGAGCATCCGGGATTTTCAGCCCGTATTGATATGCCTGCCGCCAGAGGTGCGGTGCTACCGTGGCTGCCAGCGTGGCCAATGTGAGGAAAAAGAAAAAGTCCGTCGTTTTCGAACGAGCCGAGATCAAAAGCCCGATCATGAAAAGGACGAAAAGAAACCCGAAACCAAAGCTGATAGCGAAAGCGATATTGTAATATCGCACGGAGGGTGGCTTCGCCTGATTGATAACCGCCGCGTTTGCCTTCAAGCCTTCGTCCAAGTCCTCCGACCTGAATTGAGCCAGAACTTTCCAGAGTGGAACATCATCGGCATCATCCCCGTCCGCGAAGATTTTCCATCCTTCACCGGGGGAGCCTGTCATCTGTTTCCTCCATTCCGCAATTCATCCAGATAGTCGCTCCACCATTGCGCCATTTCAACCCGTTCAGCCCAATAGGCCGACTGGTTGTAGATACGCCGTATCTCACCGGACACCATATGCGCCAATGCCCGCTCGATGGCGTCGGGGTTCCATTTCCCGGACTCGTTCAAGAGTGATGATGCAGAGGTGCGGAAGCCGTGCGCGGTCATCTGCTCTTTGGTGAAGCCCATGCGGCGTAAAGCGGCGGTAACGGTATTCTCGGAGATTGGACGCGCTCGCGTCCGAACCGATGGGAACACGTATTTCGCTTTCCCGGTCAGCCCGCGCATACTTTCCAAAATCTCCAACGCCTGCCGCGACAGCGGCACCGCGTGGCGTTGGCGCATCTTCATCTTCTCGGGCGGAAGCGTCCAGATTGCTTTCTCGAAGCTGATCTCGGCCCATTCCATCTGCCGCAACTCGCCGGGGCGCTGAAACAGATGCGGCGTAAGCTTGAGCGCGTGCATGACCGCCGGATCGCCCTCGTAATCCTCAATGGCCCGGAGCAGTCCACCAAACGCGGCCGGATCGGTGATCGCCGCAAAATGTTTGACCCTTGGCTGGATGAGCGCGCCCAATAACATTTGTGCAGGGTCACGTTCCACCCTTGCGGTGGCAGCGGCATAGCGGAAAACCCGGCTCGCAAACGAACGAAGGCGCTTGGCCGTTTCAAAGCGTCCCCGCCTTTCGTGGCGTTTGAGTTCGTGCAACAGTTCGGCAGGACTAATCTCGGCGACCGGCCTTCGTCCAAACTCGCTGCCCAGCAACTTTAACAACCAGCGGTATTTTTCCAATGTGCGTGGCGACACGCCTTCCTTTTCTCGCTTGGCAATCAGTTCCTCGGCCACGCTGGTGAAGCTGTTCTCCGCCCGTATACTCGCTTCGATCCGGGCTTGCCGCTTGGCAGCATTGGGATCAATGGCATGAGCCAGTTGTCTGCGAGCCGTATCGCGCGCTGAACGCGCCTCGGCCAGAGTAATCTCTGGATAGGATCCCAGCGCCAGTTTCCGCTCCACGCCGTTGATGCGGTATTTGATGCGCCAAAGCTTGCTGCCCCTCGGATTGACCAGCAGATACAGCCCCAGCGAGTCTGCCACTTTATAGGGCTTTTCCTTGGGTTTCGAATTTCGGATCGCGGTGTCGGTCAGCGCCATTTTGGGGGCCTCGCTTCTGGGGGGCTTCGCCAAGCCCCCAAATCAGGCCCCCATCATCGACAATTGTGGACAGACAAGGGCGATCGCCGACAACCAGCGACTACCCTTAAACTAGTGGAAATCAGGGATTTTTTCAACCTTTGGCGACTATCGCCAAACAGGAAATTGGTAGCGGAGGAGGGACTCGAACCCCCGACACGCGGATTATGATTCCGCTGCTCTAACCAGCTGAGCTACTCCGCCCCGAAGGGCCGCCGCGATGGGCGAGCAGCGCCTATAGGCAGGGCATTCGCGCTGGTCAATATCATGTACGCACTCCGCGAAAATTGCGTGCGAAGGCCGGTTGCCACGGCCCGCCAAGATAGTGGTGCGCCGCGAGACCCGCGATCGTCAGCGCGCGCGGCCGGAAGCCGGCGGCGAGTTCGGCGAGCAGCGCGCGCGCCTCGGCGGGCTCCACCTTGTTCTGGATGGTGATGTGGAGCCGCGGCGTTCCCTGATCCTGCAAGGTCAGCATTCCGGTGAAATGGTCGGCGATGCGCTCGCGAATCGCCAGCAGGTCTGCGCTGTCGATGCGAAAGGCGACGCCGCCGCCGAGCGAATAGATTTCGCGCAAGCTTGCGGCAGGAGGCGGTGTGTCGGCGGCGATGCGGCGAATCAGCCGGTCGAGTTCATCAAGGCACGACGGCGGCAGCTGATGAAACAGCGTGATGTGCGCCGCGAGATGATTGCGCTCGGGCGGGTAATGCGCGGCGCGCAGATTGTTGAAAATGAGCTGGTCCGCCGCACCCATCGTCGCGGTCACGATGATGGGTACGGCGCCAGCGGCCCGGACGGGAGGGGGGGATGCCGGGCCGCCTAAGGTCATATCAGCGTCGGTTTAAGCCGCCTGCGACAGCTTGCCCTGGTACGGGTTCGCCTTCACCCACTCGAGCGCCTTTTCGGGGGTCGATTCGACATAGGGATCGCTGTCGGTGCCGACGTCGTTGATGCCGGGTTCGACGAACATCTGGACCACGACGCCGTCATCGACGATCGCGGTGTAGCGCCAGCTGCGCATGCCGAAGCCGAGGTGATCCTTGTTGATCAGCATGCCCATGCGGCGCGTAAACGCGCCCGAGCCGTCGGGAACCATCTTCACATTTTCAACGCCGAGGTTCTTGCCCCAGTTGAACATGACGAAGGCGTCGTTGACGCTGATGCAATGGATGTCGGCGACGCCTTCGGCGGCGAAGTCGCCGTGGAGGCGTTCGAAGCCCGGGCACTGTTCGTTCGAGCAGGTCGGGGTGTAGGCGCCGGGCAGGCCGAACAGGATGTGGCGGCCTTCGCCGAACAGCTCGCCGGTGTCGACGTCCTGCCAGCGAAACGGGTTCGGGCCGTCGACGGCTTCGTCGCGCACGCGCGTCTTGAGCGTCACGGCGGGAACGGGCTGATTGATCATGGGAGAGCCTTTCTGTTGTTGGTTTCGTGCGCCTAAGCGCATGAAAGGCGACTGCGGTCCAATCGATAAATTGGCAAAGGTTGATCGGATTTATCGATCAATCCGAATTGCAGAAATTCGAATGTCGAATGCGGGTGCCGGGCTATAGGCTGGCCCAGAATCTGCGCAGCGCAGCGGCGACCTCGGCGGGCCGTTCGGCGATCGCCCAATGCCCCGCCCCCTCGATCACCGTCAGCGGTGTGCCGGTGTTCGCGGCGAAGCGCTGCGCGACCGACAGCTCGACATAGGGATCGCCCTCGCCCCAGATCAGCGCGCCATTCGCGGGCAGCTTGCCGATATCGCGCGCCCAGTCATGCTCGAAGCTGAGCCCCTTGGCCGACCGATAAAGTTTCAGGATCGCGCGGCGCTTGTCCTTGTTCGCCCATTGCGCCGCTTCCTCGCGCGCGATGTCGGCGGGCATGCCGTGCGCCGCCAGCCCCTCGGCAAGTTTGGCGGGCTTGCTGAGCGCCATGAAGATTTCGCCGAGTATCGGCGTGTTCCAGATGCGCGCGATACGGTGGCCGCGATATTCGGGATCGATCACGGCGTTCGAAACCGCCCAGCTGCGGATCAGATCGGGGCGCAGCATCGCGGTGCGCTGCGCGATGAGCGCGCCCCAGTCGTGGCCGACGATGTCGATCGGGCCGTGCGCCGCGACCAGCGCTTCCGCCTGCCCCACCGCCCAGTCGGCATAGGCTTCCTTGGTCGCTGGAAAACCGGCGGGAAGCGGCGCCGTGAAGCCCGGAAGCGCGGGAACCGCGACCGGCGTATCGCCCAGGTCGAGCGCCGCGAGCAGCGGGCGCCAGATGGCAGGGCTGTCGGGCACGCCGTGGATGAAGAGTTTGGCGGTCACTATCGATCCCCCTATCGGCTGTGCGGACGGCTACTCCATCTCCCCGCGGTCGCGGCGCAGCGCATACCATTTCTGCACATTGGCGTTATGCTCCGCGAGGGTGCGGGCGAAGATGTGGCCGCCGTCGCCCTTTGCGACGAAGAAGAGATAGTCGTTCGCCTCGGGATCGAGCACCGCGGTGATCGATGCCTTGCCCGGATTGGCGATCGGGCCCTGCGGGAGGCCGATCATGCTGTAGGTGTTATACCCGTTCACCGCCTGGATTTCGGAGCGCAATATGCGGCGCCCGAGCGGTTTGCCCTTGGTGATCGGATAGATGATCGTCGGGTCGGCCTGGAGCCGCATGCCGACGCCGAGGCGGTTGGTATAAACCCCCGCGACGGTGCGGCGCTCGGCGGCGACGCCGGTTTCCTTTTCGACGATCGACGCCAGCGTCATCGCCTGGTTGCGGTCCTTGACCGCGGTGCGCGGCGTGCGCTTCGCCCAGAGTTCGTTGAACGCCTTGTCCATCGCCGTCTGCATCCGCTTCACGACCGCGGCGCGGCTTTCGCCGGTGGTGAAGGCATAGCTGTTGGGAAGGATGCTGCCCTCGGCGGGCACGGAGATTTCGCCCTTCAGCCGCTTTTCGGCCATCAGCCGGTCCCAGACCATGATCGAAGGCATGCCTTCGGGGATCATGACCATGCGCTGGATCGTCTTGCCCGACTGGAACAGTTCGAGGATGTCGCCCGCGTCCATCCCCTTCTCGACCTTATACTCGCCGGGCTTGATCGGGTCGTCCGAACCGAAGAAGCGCGCCTCGTTGCGAAAGCTCGATGCCGAGACGAGCCCGGCGTCTTCGAGGATTTCGCCCGCTTTCGCGATGCTCGCGCCCGGCGGAATCACGATTTCGGCGTCCTTGGGCGCGCCGCCCGAGCAGGCGGCGAGCAACAATGCCAGGATCGCGATCGTCAGCCAGCGGAACGGATGCACACTTTTCTCCCGTCAGTCGGATGCCTCTGCTTAAAGCCACAAAAGACCCGCATGTGCAGCGTCTTTTCGTGTCCTTTGTGGCTTTAAGCGAAGCCTCGGCGAACTCCCCGCTGCTAGAGCATGGCAAAGCAATGTAGGAAAGAGGTTTTGGCGTCGGCCCTATCATCGTCATTCCCGCGAAGGCGGGGACATGGTGATGGTGGTTCTGGCCGAAAGCGGTCGATCGACTCCGGCCCAGCACCTCGAGATGGCAGAGGGTTTACTGGCGATACCCGCATGGCAGCATGGATATTGTCGTCACTTGCTTGCTTAATTGAGCCAGGGACTTAGAGCTAAGCTGGTGAGCGCAACGCAGTCGCCCTCCGATGCAGAAGACAGGCGAGCCGAGCTCGTGTCCGCCCTCAGAAACGTGGCGAAGGGGGAGGCCGAAGCCTTGCGCGCGGTCTATGACATGACGTCAGCGAAACTATTTGGAATTTGTCTCCGTATCTGTGGCGAGAGGGCCAGCGCGGAGGATGTTTTGCAAACCGTCTATGTCAAGGTGTGGGAGCGCGCGGGGCGGTTCGACGCCACGCGGGCCAGCCCGATCACTTGGTTGGCCACGATCGCGCGCAACAGTTCGATCGACTGGCGGCGATCGGGTGCCACGCGCGCGCTGCGCGACACGCTGCCTGAACGAGCCGCTTTTGCCGTAGCCGACGACGGCCCGCGCGCCGACCAGCTGTTGATGGCAACCGAGGATGGCGAAAGACTGGATCGCTGTCTGGACGAACTCGAAGACCGTACGCGGTCGTGCATTCGCTCGGCGTTTTTTGACGGTTCCACCTATGCTGAGCTTGCGGAGCGCGAGAATGTGCCCTTGGGCACGATGAAAAGCTGGATACGGCGCGGGCTGCTGCGCCTGAAGGATTGTCTGGGCGATGGGTGATGACCTGACGGCCGAAGAGGAGCGCGACGCGCTCGCCGCCGAACTGGCGCTGGGTCTGCTTGAAGGGCAGATGCTGACCGATGCGTTGCAGTTGTCGCTGCGCGATCCCGGTTTCGCGGCGCGGGTCGCGGCGTGGGAGGCGAAGCTGTCGCCGCTGCACAGCGAATGGGCCGAGGCGGAGCCCGGCGAGAGGGTTTGGAACGCGATCGCGGCGCGACTGCCCGAACAGCGGTCGTCGTCGGTGACGATGATCGAGGCGCGCCTACGCCGCTGGCGCGCCGGGGCGCTCGTTTCCGGCGCGATCGCTGCGGCGCTGGCGTTCGTTCTGATCGTCCAGCCCGTGTCTCCGCCCGCGCCGGCGGCGCCACAGCTGGCGGTGGCGCGGATCGAAAGCGACGTGGCAGGACCGCTGGTCGTCGCGCGCTATGACCAGCGCAATGGCGTGATGCGACTCCAAATCCGCGGCTTCGAGACTGGATCGCTGGCGCCGGAGCTGTGGGTCATTCCAGAGGGCGGCGCCCCGGTGTCGCTGGGCCAGATCGCGCGGGCAGGACCCGCCGAAATGACAATGCCGCCCCCACACCGCCGGTTGATGACCGATGGCGCGACGCTCGCCATCACCATGGAGCCGGTGTCGAAGACGCCGCATCCGGCGCCGAGCGGGGCGCCAGTCGCAGCGGGGAAAATCATCACAATCTGATGTTGGTGTGCATCCTTAGGGAAGTCGCCGTCGTAGCTGCGGCGCACTCCGCATCTCCGGGCTGCAACCAACCAGAGGATTGTACGATGAAACTTCCGAAAATCTCCGTGTCGCTCGCCGCTCTTATGATGGTCGCCGGTGGCGGCGTCGCCATCGCCGCCAACCCGATGGTCGGCGGCGGCGCGATGTTTGAAACCAAGAATATCGTTGAAAATGCAGTGAACTCGAAAGATCACACGACACTGGTCGCTGCCGTCAAGGCGGCCGGCCTTGTCGACACCCTCGCCCGCCCCGGCCCGTTCACCGTCTTTGCGCCGACCAACGCCGCCTTTGAAAAGCTTCCCGCCGGCACCGTCGACACGCTGCTGAAGCCTGAGAACAAGGCGACGCTGGCCACTGTGCTGACCTATCATGTCGTGCCCGGCACGATGACTGCTGCCGATCTGGCAGCAAAGGCGAAAGCGAATGGCGGCAAAGCCGTCCTGACGACCGTCCAGGGGGCCAAGCTCACGGTGTGGGGCAAGGATGGCAAATGGTATGTCACCGACGCCAAGGGCGGCCAAGCGCAGATCACCATCGCCGATGTGAAGCAGTCCAACGGCGTGATCCACGTCGTCGATAGCGTGCTCCTCCCGAGCTGATATTCGGCCATGCCCGGCCTGCCTCACCTCCTTGGGGCAGGCCGGCACCGAAACGCCCAAGTTGCGTAAAAGCCCCGGAACATATTCGGGATTTGGCTCAGTCGATCGCCTTGACGATGACGCTGGCGTTGGTGCCGCCGAAACCGAAGCTGTTGTTGAGCGCGGCCTTGACTTCACGCTTCTTCGCCTTGTGCGGGACCAGGTCGACGCCGTCGGTCCCTTCGTCGGGATTGTCGAGGTTGAGCGTCGGGGGGACGATCTGATCGCGGATCGCGAGGATGCAGAAGATCGTCTCGACCGCGCCGGCGCCGCCGAGCAGGTGACCGATCGCCGACTTGGTCGAACTCATCGACACATTGGCGATTTCATTGCCGAACAGGCGCTTCACCGCGCCGAGTTCGATCGTGTCGGCCATCGTTGAGGTGCCGTGGGCGTTGATATAGTCAATGTCGGCGACGGTCATGCCCGCCTTTTTCAACGCCATTTCCATCGAACGATACGCGCCCGAACCGTCGGGGTGCGGCGCCGTGACATGATAGGCGTCGCCCGACAGGCCGTAGCCGACGACTTCGGCGTAAATCTTGGCGCCGCGCGCCTTGGCATGCTCATATTCCTCAAGCACCACGACGCCCGCGCCTTCGCCCATGACGAAACCGTCGCGGTCCTTGTCATAGGGGCGGCTCGCCTGTTCGGGCCGGTCGTTATAGCTGGTGTTGAGCGCGCGCGCCTGCGCGAAGCCCGCGATGCCGATCGGGCAGATCGTCGCCTCGGCGCCGCCCGCGAGCATGATGTCGGCATCGTCGTCGCGGATCATTCGCGCCGCGTCGCCGATCGAATGCGCACCGGTCGAGCAGGCGGTGACCACCGCATGGTTCGGACCCTGCAGGCCGTATTTGATGCTGACCTGGCCCGAGATCAGGTTGATCAGGCGGCCGTGGACGAAGTGCGGCGAAACGCGGCCCGGGCCCTTTTCGGCGAGCAGCAGGCTTTCGCTTTCGATGCCCGGCAGGCCGCCGATGCCCGAACCGATCGAACAGCCCGCGCGCAGCTTCATTTCCTCGGGCATATCCTCAAGGCCCGCGTCCTCGATCGCCTGCCCCGCGGCGTCGATGCCATAGATGATGAAAGGGTCGACCTGGCGCTGGACCTTGTGATCGACGCGCTTGCCGGGGTCGAAGCCATATTCGTGATTGGGGCCCTTCACTTCGCACGCGATCGTGCATTTCTGGTCCGATGCATCGAAATGGGTAATCGTCGCGGCGCCCGATTTGCCCGCGATCAGATTGGCCCATGTGGTTTCCACATCGGCGCCCAGCGGCGTCACCAAACCCAAACCCGTCACCACAACCCGGCGCATAGTCGTTCCTTTCGTCGGCTCCCTAACCCGGGAACCCGCATCATATCAGTCGGCACGTATCTGTTGGCCGCTGGCCATAAAAAAAGCTTCCCGGCCACTGCGCGCGAACGCTCGGGACCGGGAAGCCGGAAACGCGTGGACGGCGTCGCCGCCGCGTCCGGCTAGGCCGGACCGGGCCCGATCAGCCCTTGTTCGCTTCGATATAGTCGATCGCGTCCTTGACGGTGGCGATTTTTTCCGCCGCATCGTCGGGGATTTCGACGCCGAATTCTTCTTCGAACGCCATCACCAGCTCGACGATGTCGAGGCTGTCGGCGCCCAGATCGTCGATGAAGCTTGCTTCTTCGGTGACCTTGTCGGCTTCGACGCCCAGATGTTCGACGACGATCTTTTTAACCTTTTCGGCCGAATCGCTCATGCACAGTTCCTTTTTTCTGACTATGTCGTGAATGTTGAAAATTGCCCTAGTGCCCGTGGGCGGGGCTGGCAAGAGGGCTGGCATCGGCCGTGCGGCGAAGCGCCGCGTCGACCAAGACTTCCTCTGCAGCGCTGTATGCCGACCGTGTCCCTTTCTGCCCCTCCGGCACCTGGGTCACGAAATAGGCAATGCCATCGCCGCCTTCAAGGTCGAACCAGAGCCCCGAGCGCAATCCATAGGCATCGCCCGAATGGCCGAGGCGCAGACGGCCGTCGCCGAACAGGTTATCGCGGCATGCGGGATCGCGAAGCGCCGGGCCGCCGGTGCTGTGCATAGCTATGCCATATTCGCAGAAAAAGCCGCCCATCCCCTCGCCGCTTGTCGGGTGGACGCGCGCCATCGCTTCGAGCCGGGCAAGGCTCGCGGGTTTCAGGAACCCGTCGCCGCGGCGCAGCAGCATGACGCCGATACGCGCGAGGCCGTTCGCCGAGATGCGCAGGCCGCCTTGCGGGCTGAACCCCGCGCCGTGGCGCGCGAGGCGATAGGCGGTGAGGTCGCAGCTGCCGTTCGCTGCCGGTACGACCGGACAGGCGGGCCGTGCGCCCTTGAGGTCATCGCGCACCACATTGCCCTCGGCATCGTAAAGCACGACCGCACGCGCGGCCGCCGCGTCGCTGCAAGTCGGCCAGTTGAAACAGGCATCGAGGCCGAGGGGCCGAAAAACGAGCCGCGTCATCGCCTGGTCGAACCGCTCGCCGGTTGCCCCCTCGATCGCGGCGGCAACGACCGGGTAATTGAAATTGGCATAGGCGAAGCCACCGCCCGGCGGACGCGCCTTGTCCCAGGCGGCGGGATTACGGAGCGCGGATTCGAGATCGGCATCCAGCGGCAACGCATAGTCGGTTTCGTCGTTGAGTCCGGACCGGTGCCCCAGCAACTGCGCCAGGCTGATCGGCCGGTCGGGATAAGCGGGATGGCGCAGCCGCCAGCCGAGATAGTCCGACACGTCGCGGTCGAGATCGAGACGCCCGGCCTCGACCAGCCGCAGCACGCCGAGCGCGACGACGAGCTTCGAAACCGACGCGACGCGCACCGGATCGTCGGGGGTGATCGCGCGGCCGCTCGCCCGATCGGCCTGCCCTTGGACGACGCGCGTCTCGAGCTTTCCTTCGCGGTCGAAATGCACCGCCACGGCGGCAGGAATTGGGGCGGGAGCGGGCGATGCGACCGAGGTCAGCAGGGCTAGAAGCGAGAGCATGGCGCCACTCTGCGCAGCACCCGTCGCAGCGTCAAGACGCCGCTTTGGCGGGGACGACGCCCGAATCGCGCAGCGCGGCCGAGGCGCGCTGGATCACCACCGGGGTGATGATGAACCGGCCCAGCACCCGTTCGGGCGCCGCATCGGCGGGCTGGCGCGTATAGGCGAGCAGACGCTGCCATTGCGCGCGCGCCGCCGCCACCTGGCCCTGCCGTGCCTGCACGATCGCGCGCACCATCATATATTGCGGCTCCATATTGCTCGGCGACGGCATGTGATCGAGGATCCGCCGCGCCTCATCCTGTTCGCCGCGCTGCGACAGGATGAAGGCGAGCGTGACCGCCGGGACGCCGGGATAGGAGGAATCGAGCTGGAGCGACCGCCGGAGCAACAATTCGCCCTCCGGCCCCATCCCGCACGTCAGTTTGAACAGGCCGAGAAAGCCCGCCATGTCGGCGTCATAGGGATTGAGCGCGATCGCGGCGTCGCCCATCGCATTACCGCCGCCGCAATTGCCCGTATAGAAATTGGCGCGGGCCATCGCGAACAGGCCCGCGGCAGAATTGGGGCTGCTTTCATAGGAGCGCTGCGCCAGCGCCCGCGCTTCGGCAAACGCCTCGCGCCCCGCCGGCGTCATGCGCTGCGGCTGCCAGTCGCCATAGCGCACGAGCGACAGCGCGGTGAGCGCTACGGGATCGCGCGGATTGGCCTTGATCGTCGCGCGCAGGCAGGCATCGACCTGTTTTGCGTTCGCGACATTGCGCATCTGGCGCATCCGGTTGAACTGCGCGAGACACGGGAAGCCGGGCGAGAAATTGTCGGGCTGACGCTGGACCTGGTCGCGCACGATCACGCCATAATCCCCGGCAAGCTGCGCGATCAGCGGCTCGATGGCGGTAAATTCGGGCGTTTCATCCTGCGTCAGGCGCAGTTGCTGCGACCAGATGGCGCGCTGGTCCGCGACGCGGTTGAGGACGAGCGTGACGTCGGTATTGCCCTCGACCGTGCGGACGATCGACGTATCGAGACGGTAATCGCTTTTGCCGGTGACGGCACTGCCGGGAGCCTTCGAACTCAAAAGGTCGACGAGATCGAAGCGCCGCAGCCCGTCGCGCAGCTTTCCATCGAGCGCCCGGGCAAGCGCGCGCGATTGGGGCAGATTTCCCGCGGCCGGCGCGCTGACTTCGAGCAAGGGGACCGGCACCGGGTCGCCGACGAACAGCCCGTCGGACCCGCCGCGGAGTGTCCAGAGCGTGAAAAGCGCGAGCGCGAGGAGGATGAGGACGACGATCCAGCGGCCAAAGTGGGCGCCGCGATCGGGCGCGCGCCGGGCGCCGCCGGGCCCCGCCGGCCGCCCCGCGACGGCTGCGGTCTTGACGTCATCATCGCCGGCCGGATCGTCGGCCGATCGCGCCGACGGCGGCGCCGAGCGATACTGGACGACGACTTCATAGCTGCCCTGCGGTACGCGCAGGCGATGCACCCACGGCGTATCGGCATAATAGCGGTCGAGAAGGCTGCGCAGACGCCCCACCATGACGCGCGGATAGCTGTCGACGGCGGGGTCGAAATCCTCGCTGCGGCCGAGCGCCTCGGTCGCGATGGCATAGGCTTTGGGCGAGCTGCGCCCGCCGCGAAGACGGTGTTCGACAAGGAATTGCAGCAGCCGCGACAGCACCGGCGAGCGGGTGAACATCGGCGAATCGAGCAGACGCTCGAGTTCTCCCGCGATGATGCGGTCAACCTCGGCGGGGTCCTGTGTCTCGTTCGTTTTCGCCTGGTCCATGCTACCCTCAAATACCCCTGACGGGCGGTGCGGGTGATACGCCAATCAACAAGCGCGGCCACCCATTGTTACTTCTACGTAACGGTAACAAGGCGGCCGCACGCCATATCAGAAGAAAAGCCCGTCGCCAATCTGCGAGGAAAAACGCGAAAACGGGTTAAGGATTGGTTATCAAATGGCAACATCGCGGCATGTGACCCCTTGTAACTGCCACAGTTTCGAAACTGTGGCATCTTTTTAGGTATCGCGGCATTCCTACGATGACGCGGTGTGAGACCAAAAGGCGAAAGGTGCGAGCTGGTCCCTGGCACCCTTCGATCCCCCTCAGGTCTCATTTCAAGACTTCGCCGGGCGGCCCGACAGCCCCACCTGTTCTGTCGCCCGGCAAGTCGACATCCCTCGCGCTCCCCTCGGCATGCCGCACTGGCCACAGGCGCAGCGCAAGCGCTGCAACCATGACGCTGCCAAAGGCAACGCCGACCACCTGCTTGCCCGGATCGGCGCCCAAGGCACGCCCGGCGTAGCTCGCGGTAAAAATGAACCAGATATAATGGATGCCGAACCGGTGCAGGCGCCCCCACCATTTGCCCAGCCGCCGCTGCCACCCGTTGGTCGAGGTGAGCGCCATCAGATAGAGTATGACATAGGCGAGGCCGCCGCCGACGAGCGACTGCCAGGTCCGCCCCGGCGCATAGACGATCACGTTAATGCCCAGCGCCACAAGATGGATCGTGTGCGCCAGCGCAAAGCCCAGCCCCCATTGCCGCCGCCGGTGAAGCAGCGCGCGCGTTGCCGCGCTCGGCCAGCGGCGCACCAGCGCCGATGCAAGAAACGCGACGAGGAAGAGCGGCAAGCCGGCGCGGGCGGTCCAACGCGCGGCCAGCCCCGCGCGCTCGGCGGCATCGCCGCCCGCCAGCAATCCCGCCGCGACCGCGAGCATCCCGGCGGCGAGGCCGAGCCAGAGCGGGGTCCCGCGGCGGTCGAGCCAGCCGGTCAAATTCAGACGGCTTCGATGCGCAAGGCACAGATGCACACACGTGTCAGCTCGCCGGTGCCCAACGTCCCATAACCAAGCATATTTGCGACCCCATTTTTCCCCTGCATATACGAAAGGGGCGCCGGTTTCCACCGACGCCCCATCATTTTTCATCAAAAGATGCAGGACTTAGGTCGTGGCCGGCGCCTTGCACGGGCCGGTGTGGGTGCTGGTCATCTGCATGACCATTTCCATGTCGCCGCCGGTCGGGACCTTGCCCTTCGTCGTGATGGTGACGTCGGTCTTCTTGGCTTCCATCGTGCCGGCCATCGCCATGTCGACCGTCTGACCGTTCGCGGTGCAGGTGCCCGCGACGTCGATCTTGCCGCCGGCGACGTCCTTCTTCGACCATTTGCATTCGCCGCCGTTGCCCGGCCCCTTGGCGAGTTCGGCCGCGACATCTTCCTTGTCGACCTGCTCCTGCGTGAAGCACTGGTCCATGCCGCTGGCGCCTTCCATCATCTTCGTCATCTGATCCTTCGCCTCGGGCGGCATGCCGGGGACTTCGAATTTCACCAGCTTGACGTCGGTCTTCCAGTTACCGGCTTCGCGCTTCACGGGGCCGCTGGCGGCCGCATTCTCGGTCTTGCCGCAACCCGACACCGCGATGAGGGCGCCGATCGCGGCGACCGTGAGAAATTTCTTCATACCCTGTCTCCTGTGCCTGTTCGTTCGGGGGTTCTGTTTTGATTCATTGCGATTGTGGACCCGCCCCATCGATACCATATTGGCGGCAATGGCAATTCAGATTCGTACATCGCTCGATGAAATCGACACGGCGGAGGGCTATGTCCCGCATCGCCCCGCGCGCCCCGACAAGGTCGAAGGCGGCAAACGATTTGAACTGGTTAGCGACTATGAGCCCGCAGGCGACCAGCCGACCGCGATCAAGGAACTCGTCTCCACCGCGCTTGATGGTGAGCGCGACCAGGTGCTGCTGGGGGTCACTGGATCGGGCAAGACCTTCACGATGGCGAAAGTCATCGACGAACTGCAGCGTCCCGCGCTGATCCTCGCGCCGAACAAGATCCTCGCGGCGCAGCTCTATGGCGAGTTCAAAAGCTTCTTCCCGAACAATGCGGTCGAATATTTCGTCAGCTATTACGACTATTACCAGCCCGAAGCCTATGTGCCGCGATCGGATACCTACATCGAGAAGGAGTCGAGCGTAAACGAGGCGATCGACCGCATGCGCCACTCGGCGACGCGCGCGCTGCTCGAACGCGACGATGTGATCATCGTCGCGTCGGTGTCGTGCCTTTACGGCATCGGGTCGGTCGAGACCTATTCGGCGATGATCTTCGACCTCAAAAAAGGCCAGGTCGCCGACAATCGCGAGATCATCCGCAAGCTCGTCGCGCTGCAGTACAAGCGCAACGATCAGGCGTTCGCGCGCGGCAATTTCCGCGTGCGCGGCGACAGCCTCGAAATCTTCCCCTCGCACTATGAGGATATGGCGTGGCGCGTCAGCTTCTTCGGCGACGAGATCGAGGAAATCACCGAGTTCGATCCGCTGACGGGCAAGAAGATCGCGAGCCTGGGCTATGTCCGCGTCTTTGCGAACTCGCACTATGTGACCCCCGGTCCAACGCTGAAGCAGGCGAGCGAGGCGATCCGGCACGAACTGACCGAGCGGCTGAAGGAGCTCGAAACCGAAGGGCGGCTGCTCGAAGCGCAGCGGCTCGAGCAGCGCACCAATTTCGACCTCGAAATGATCGCCGCGACGGGCAGCTGCGCAGGCATCGAGAATTACAGCCGCTTCCTCACCGGCCGCCTGCCCGGCGAGCCGCCGCCGACCTTGTTCGAATATCTCCCCGACAATGCTTTGCTCTTCGTCGATGAAAGCCACCAGACGATCCCGCAGATCGGCGCGATGTCGAAGGGCGATCATCGCCGCAAGATCACGCTCGCCGAATATGGCTTCCGCCTGCCGAGTTGCATCGACAACCGGCCGCTGCGCTTCGCCGAATGGGACATGATGCGGCCGCAGACGGTCAGCGTGTCGGCGACCCCGGGAACGTGGGAGATGGACCGCACGCAGGGCGTGTTCGCCGAACAGGTGATCCGCCCCACCGGGCTGATCGACCCGCCGGTCGAGATCAAGCCGGTCGAGGAACAGGTCGACGACCTGATCGTCGAGGCGAAAAAGACCGCCGCGGCGGGTTACCGCACGCTCGTCACGACGCTCACCAAGCGGATGGCCGAGGATCTGACCGAGTTCCTGCACGAGGCGGGGCTGAAGGTCCGCTACATGCACTCCGACGTCGAGACATTGGAGCGCATCGAGATCATCCGCGACCTCCGGCTCGGGGTGTTCGACGTGCTCATCGGGATCAACCTGCTGCGCGAAGGGCTCGACATTCCCGAATGCGGGCTCGTCGCGATCCTCGACGCCGACAAGGAAGGTTTCCTGCGCAGCGAAACGTCGCTGGTGCAAACGATCGGCCGCGCCGCGCGCAACGTCGATGGCCGCGTCATCCTCTACGCCGACCGCATCACCGGCAGCATGGAACGCGCGATGCGCGAAACCGACCGCCGCCGCGAAAAGCAGACCGAATATAATGTCGCGCATGGCATCACCCCGACGACGATCAAGCGCAATATCGGCGACATCATCGCGCATGTCGCGTCGAAGGATCAGGTGACAATCGACATCGGCGACGACAAACCCGCGCACATGGTCGGGCATAATCTGCGCGCCTATATCCAGGATCTGGAAAAACGCATGCGCGACGCGGCGGCCGACTTGGAGTTCGAGGAAGCCGGGCGGTTGCGGGATGAAATCCGCAAGCTGGAGGCGGACGAGTTGGGGCTGCCCGCGGGTGAGCAGGTGGCGCCGCGTGTCGGGCGCTCGAACGAGGGCAAGCCGGGTACGCGCAAGGGCCGCTTCGGGAAGCAAAGCAAGACGAAGTGGGGGCGTTGAGCTGAACCTACACTTGTCTTTCTGACGGCGGTAACAACCCTTTTGCGGTGATGATAATTCGGCACCGGCAAAAGGAAGTCGAAAATGGTCAAGCCCTCAAAACTATTCGCTCTGCTGCTCGAAAACTCGAACCGCAATGTCGCGTTTCGCGATTTTCTGGCGCTCATTGTCGCGCTCGGCTTCACCCATTCGCGAACGAAGGGCAGTCATCAGAGCTATGTGCATCCGAAATGCCCCAAGCTGCTCGTCGTGCAACCGAAGGGCAAGGATGCAAAGCGCTACCAAGTTCGCGAATTGCTTGATATGATCGAGGAGTATGGCCTAGCCTTGGACGAATGATGCAGCACCGCTATCACATCAATGTTTTCTGGTATCCCGACGACAATTGCTGGATTGCCGACGTGCCCGATCTGAAGCCTTGCTCGGCGCATGGCGACACACCATCTGAAGCGATTGCCGAAGCCGAAATTGCCATCGAACTCTGGCTGGAAACAGCCAAGGAGAATGGCTTTCCGATTCCACCTCCGCGCTATCGCCCAGCGATTTACGCGGCCGCCTGAGCGCGAACCATGTCGCGCTCGCGCAGGAATACCCCGATTGGCGGGATGACATCGGCGGAATCGGACGCGCAGTGGAAAGCAGCACCCGCGCGTGCATTGCGACACCGCGTCAAACAGCAGTTGTCCAAAGAATTGCACACGAACGATTTTCCTGGAAAGCGTTGGGACTTGGTCAATCCGTGGAGTTCCAACAAGGACGGTAAGGGTTGGTTTGGCAACCGTCATCCCAAATTGATGCGAAAGTAGCTCGAAGGCCGCCTGACCCCGCTTCGACCAAAGCCCTTTTGTAACCGACAAGTAGCCTTGCCCCCTCCCCGCACGCTGCATAGGGTCGCCCCGCAACCGGGGAGTTATGTCAATGAAATCGGGTCTGTCGCTTATCGCGCTGGCGCTTGCCTTTACCGCACCCACCCTGCTCCACGCGCAGGACAAACCTGAGGACAAGGCAAAGGCCGAAAAGCCCGCCGACTATGAGCCGCAGGTTCGCACGACCAAGCTGTCGGGCACCTTTGGCGGGCAGCGGATTAACTATGCCGCGACGATCGGCGAGACGATCATCAAGAACAAGGACGGCGTGCCCGAAGTCGCGGTTGTCACCACCTCTTACGTCAAGGAGCCGCGCGACCCGAACCGGCCGATCACTTTCCTGTTCAACGGCGGCCCCGGATCGGGCACCGTTTGGCTGATGATGGGGGCGTTCGGGCCGAAGCGCGTCGCGATTCCCGGCACCGGTGTCGATGACGGCGCCCCGCCCTATCCGATCGTCGACAATCCCGACGCGCTGATGGACGTCACCGACGTCGTGTTCATCGACCCGCCGGGCACCGGCTTCTCGCACCTGATCGGCAAGGCCGACCCCAAGGATTATTATGGGGTGACGCAGGACGCGAAGCTGGTCGCCGAGGTGATCCGCCGCTGGCTCAACGACAATGGCCGCTGGAACAGCCCCAAATATCTCGGCGGCGAAAGCTACGGCACGACGCGCACCGCTGCGGTCGCCAACCAGTTGATGAACGACACCTATAACGATGTCGCGTTCAACGGGCTTATCCTGGTCTCGACCGTGCTCGATTTCGCGGCGGGCGCCGATACGCCGGGCAACGAGCTGTCGCCGATCACCAACCTGCCCTCGATGGCGGTCACCGCGCTCTATCATGGCAAGGCGACCGCAACGTCGCCCGAAGCCTTTGCCGAGGAAGCGCGGCAATGGGCGATCGGGCCCTATGCCACCGCCTTACTCAAGGGCCAGAAATTGCAGGGCGAGGAGCGCGCAGCGATCCGCCGCGACCTCGCGCGATTCACGGGGCTGTCGGAAACCTATCTCGAAAGCGCCGACCTCCGCGTCACGCCCAGCCGCTTCTACAAGGAGCTGCTGCGCGACCGCGGGCTGACCGTCGGCCGTCTCGACAGCCGCTACACCGGCAAGGATTATGACAGCGCGGGCGAAGGCCCCGACAACGACCCCAGCTTCTATGGCATCGACGCGAGCTATACCGCCGCGATCAACAGCTGGAGCCGCGACGGGCTGGGGTTCAAGACCGACCGCGAATATCAGTCGATCGGCCGCATCGGCGGGCAATGGGATTGGCGGATCGGCGACCGCGACACCAACAGCTACCTGAATGTCGCGCCTTATATCGGGCAGGCGCTGCGCGAAAATTCGGGGCTGAAGGTGCTCGTCGCGCAGGGCTATTATGATTTCGCGACGCCCTTTTTCGCCGCCGAATATGCGCTGTCGCGCACGGGTATCCCGCAGGATCGCATCAGCTATACCTATTATGGCGCGGGCCATATGATGTATATCCGCGACGAGGACCGCCATAAATTGTCGGCCGACGTCCGCGCCTTCATCCGGGCGCGGTAGGAACGGTCAGGGGCGCCGCGGCGGCGCCCCTTTTCGTTTCAGCGCAGCACTCCCGCCGCGACCTGCCGCCGCGCATAGACAAACAGCGCGATCAGGATCACCCATATCACGATGGTGAAATACATCGGCCCGGGGCCGAAAAGCCCCATGAACTCGTCCTTCTTCAGCACGAACTGATAGATGGTCATCAGCAGCAGCCCCGCCGCCGAGACGAGGAACGCGGTCACCGCATGCCGGCTGCGCATCAACAGCAGCAGCGCGCCGAGGAACGAACCCCATACGCCGAGCGCCCAGCCGATGTTGGCCCACAGCGGGAAGTCGCCGAACCAGGCGATCTGCTCGGGCGTAAAGCCGCCCATCTCCTTCATATACCAGTCGCTCTTCATCTTTGCGAAGGTGTAGTCGGTCACCGCCATCAGATTCCACAGCAGGCCGAGTATCCCGACCACCCACAGGTGCCAGGGCGTTTTGCGCACTTCGGTCATCATAAGTCTCCCCCCTCCAGAAAGTCAGGCGAAGCTATCATCCTTTGCCGTCGCCATCAACGTGGTGATATAGTCGCGCAATACAGCAATGTTGCGGTCGAAATAGCCGATGTCGCGATAGGTGCGCGCCTGCATCACCGCGCCCTCCATCACCGTCAGCACGAATTCGCCGAGCGCGTTGCGATCGGCGTCCTTCGGCAGCCGATCGGCCGCGGCATCGAAGCAGCCCGCGATCGCGGTGGACCAATTGCTGAAGTTCGCCGCCATCAAATCGCGCACCACGGGGTCGGGCTCGTGGATCTCGAGCGCGAGGCTGCCGATCGGACAGCCATAGGTGCAATCGGTGACGATCAGATGCGTGCGATAGCCGGCGAGCAGCGCGAAAATCCTGTCGATCGGATCGTCGACCCCCTCCCAGTTTGGCGCGAGCAGCATCTCGTCGATCCCGTCGCGATAGAGTTCGAGCACGCCCACGAGCACATCCTGCTTGCCCGGGAAGAAATGATAGAGGCTGCCGCTGTGGACCTGGCTGCGCGACAGGATGTCGGCGACCGAGGTCGAGAGATAGCCCTTTTCCCAGAACAGCTCCATCGCGGTCATCAATATGCGCTGGCGTGTGTCGGCGGCGTTCAATAGCCTTCCCCCTATCCGGCGCGATCATAGGCGGCGCGGAGCCAGCCCGCCACATCACCGCCCGCCTCGGCATCGTCCGCGATCCGTACCCGGTGCGATACCATCGCGTTCCAGATGCCCGCGGCTTCGAGCTTGCCGGCGGGCTCCTCTCCTTTCAGCGCGAGGCCGATGTCGAAGCGGTCCTTGGTCGATGGCTGGAGCAGCGCGAACTGCTTTTCGCGGCGGAGGCTGACAATTCGTCGGCCATCGCCGTCCTCCCTCGTCAAGATGAGTTGATTGAACATTCAACCAAGCGATTTGTCAAGGGGCTTGGCAAGCGGGAGACGAGCCCCGATATGCGCTGGCATGTGCGTCGTCGCCCTTGCTCACAAAGCCCATCCCGACTGGCCCCTCATCCTCATCGGCAATCGCGACGAGTTCCACGCGCGCCCCGCCGCGCCGCTCGCCGAATGGGACGACAGCAGCGGGATCGTTGCCGGTCGCGATCTTCAGGCCGGCGGGACTTGGCTTGGGGTTCATCGCCCCAGCGGCCGCGCGGTCGTCGTGACCAATGTCCGCGGCGCGATGCCCGACCCCGCCAAGGAGTCGCGCGGCGCGCTGGTGTCGGACATGCTGCGCGGCGAAGGGCGCTTTGCCGACCCCGCCGCCGAGGACCTGCCGCGCTTCAACGCGTTCAACCTGTTCGCGGTGGGCGACGGCAAGGTGCGGCTGCTCACCAACCGGCCGGTCCCGCTGATCATGCCGCTCGAGCCCGGCGTCCATGCGCTCGCCAACGAGCCCGTCGACGCGCCGTGCCCGCGCGCCGAGCGGCTGCGCCTTGCCCTCGAAGCGGTGGTTGCGGCCAGTGGCGACCCGGAAGCGCTTCTCGACACGCTGATGGCCGAGGATGACCCCGCGCTGTTCCTGCGCGGCGACGTCTATGGCACGCGCGCCTCGACGCTCGTCGCGATTTCGGTGGAGGGCGACGTCCGGATGATCGAGCGGCGATACGAAATGGGCGGCCATCCCATCGGAACGACCACCCTCGAATTTCGTATCGGCTGACTGATCCTCCCTGTGGCGTAGCCATGGGGAGGTGGCAGCGGCAGAGCCACTGACGGAGGGGCCAATGGCGCGACGTCGCGGCCCCTCCACCATCCGCTTCGCGGATGGTCCCCCTCCCCATGCCTTCGGCACAGGGAGGATCGGATGGGTCACTTCGGCGCGATCACCATCAGCATCTGACGGCCTTCGGTGCGCGGATGCGCCTCGACCTTCGCGATTTCCGACGTCAGTTCGGCGACGCGCTGGAGCACGTTGAGGCCGAGCTGGGTGTGGCTCATTTCGCGACCGCGGAAACGCATGGTCATCTTGACCTTGTCGCCTTCGCCGAGGAAGTCGAAGACCTTCTTCATCTTCACGTCGAAATCATGATCGTCGATATTCGGACGCATCTTGATCTCTTTGATTTCCTGCGTCTTCTGGCTCTTGCGTGCGAGGTTCGCCTTCTTCTGCGCCTCGTACTTGAACTTGCCGACGTCGAGGAATTTGCACACCGGCGGATCGGCGTTCGGGGATACTTCAACCAGGTCCAGCCCAACGGAAGCCGCCTGCTCAATCGCTTCGGCCGTCAGCATCACGCCCAGATTTTCGCCTTCCTCGTCGATCACGCGGACTTTGGGGGAGGCGATAAATTCATTGTAACGCGGGCCGTTTTTGGGCGGCATCGGTGCCATTGGGCGACGGGTCATGGGCGGTGGTATAGCTGTATCTCCTGAATCGTTTATACAAAAGCGTTCGTCTAAAAAGGGCGTGCAGAATCGACGCAAAAACACGCGTGGTGGTCATATAGTGATCAACGCGCCGTCGTAAAGGCCGCGCCGCTCACCTTATAACGCTTTTCAGGCCGACTGTGGCCAGTCTGCCACTGTCAGCGGACGACTACCATTTCGTCGGCGCGGGATCGACGACGCGGAAGCCGCCCGCGCCGATTTCGCTGACCTCGAGCGCGCGCTCGGCGATACCGCGATTGCTGAAGCGGAAGATGCCGTCGATGCCGCCGAAACCGTCGGCGGCGAGCAGGCGGTTCGCGGGAAAATTGGTGCCCGGTTTCCAGTCGCGCGCGATGCGCACCGTCAGCAGCACCGAGTCATAGCCCAGGCTGGCGAGCCGGTACGGCGCCTTGCCGAAGCGGGTACGATATTTGGTCGCGAGCTGGCCATAGAGGCCGTCCGACACGCTGGCGAACCACGACCCGCGCATCACCGCATTGCTGCCGAGCGCCGCGTCGGTGTTCCACAGTTCGGTGCCGAGGATCTGCTTGTTTCCCGTGGTCTTGATCACCGGAACGGCGCGAATGGCGTTGCCGCCGCTGTCGGCGATCAGCACCGCGTCCATCGCGCCGGCGTTGGCGATCCGCCGCGCCGCACCGGTGAGCGCGGTCGCGCTGCGGTCATAGCTTTCGACCGCGACGAGCGTGCCGCCCGCTTCGGCCACCGCCGCCCGGAACGCCGCCGCCGAACGGTCGCCATAGACATTCTTGGGCACGAGCGCACCGAAACGCTGATGCCCCTTCGCGCGCGAAAAAGCGACGACGCGCTCGACCGACTGGCCAGGGACGAAGCCCATGATGAAGACCCCGTTGCCCGCGACGCCGCTGTCGTTCGAAAAGCTCAATACCGGCACCTTCGCCGCGCGCGCGATCGGCGCCACCGCTGTGACATCTTCGCTGAGCAGCGGACCGAGGATCAGCTTGTTGCCGTCGGCCACCGCCTGCCGCGCCGCCGCGGCGGCGCCCAGCGCGGTGTCATACGTCGTGATGCGCACGCGCTCGGTGCGCGAATCGAGCAAAGCGAGCGTCGTCGCATTGGCGATCGCGGTGCCGACGTCGGCGTTGGCGCCGGTCTGCGGCACCAGCAGTGCGACGCGGTGGCGGTCGGTATCGGTGGGCAGGCCGGGGCCGACACTGTCGTCGGGGTTCGTCGGAGGCGGCGGGGTCGCCGGGCCGCTCGACTTTGGCACCACCTGACACGCCGCGAGCAGCCCCGCCATCGCCATCACACCCAGCCCGCGCAACATTTGGCGGCGCACCGGTGCATATATTTGGCGCTGGGCGACAGTTTCTGCCATTTTCAGCGTCATGCCAGATTCGAACATCTCAGATTCTCCCTTGCCCGGTCTCTATATCGTCGCGACGCCCATCGGCAACCTTGGCGACATCAGCGCGCGCGCGGCGACGACAATCGCCTCCGCCGGCGTGATCGCCGCAGAGGATACGCGCGTGACCGCGAAATTGCTGTCGCACCTGGGTTTGCGTGTGCCGATGACCCCCTATCATGATCATAGCGACGAACGCACCCGCGCCGCGCTGGTTGCGCGGATGGGCCAAGAAGTTGTCGTTTTGGTGTCGGATGCCGGCACGCCGCTGATTTCGGACCCAGGATACAAGCTCGTCCGCGACGCGCGCGCGGCGGGGCGGCACGTCACCACCCTGCCCGGCCCCTGCGCCGCGATCGCCGCGATCACCCTGTCGGGCCTGCCGAGCGATCGTTTCCTCTTCGCGGGCTTCCTGCCGAACAAGGCGAAGGCGCGCGCCGACACGCTCGCCGAATTCGCGGGGCTGCGTGCGACATTGGTTTTCTACGAAAGCGGGCCGCGGCTGTCGGCGTCGCTCGCGGCGATGGCCGATGGGCTCGGCGACCGCGAGGCGGCGGTCGCGCGCGAGATCAGCAAGATGTTCGAGGAATGCGTCACCGGCACGCTGACCGAACTTTCCGCGCGCTATACCGACGCGCCGCCCAAGGGCGAGATCGTCGTGATCGTCGGCCCGCCCGGCGAAGCGGCTACCGAGGAAGCCGACGAGGCAACGCTCGACGCGGCGCTGCGCGAAGCGATGGCCGACAAGCCTGTCGCGCAGGCGGCAAAGGCGGTCGCCAAACGCTTCGGCCTCGACCGCCATGACGTCTATGCGCGCGCGCTGACGCTGAAAGAGCAGGCTTGAACCGCGCCGCCGCCGAAGCACGCGGACGCCGGGCCGAACGCCGCGCCGCCTGGTGGCTGCGCCTCCATGGCTGGCGCATAGTCGGCGAACGGCTGCGCGTCCCCGTGGGGGAGGTCGACCTCGTTGCGCGGCGCGGGCGCATCGTCGCCTTCATCGAGGTCAAATGGCGCGACCGCGCCGCCGATCTCGACCTTGCCATCGACCAATATCGCCTGCGCCGCGTCGCCGCCGCCGCCGAAATGCTCCGCCCGCGCTTCGCCGGCCCGCGCGATGACATAAGGATCGACGTGATGCTCCTTGCGCCAAGGCGCCTGCCACGCCATCTGGTCCACGTCTGGCAACCCTGAGGAAGAAATAATGACCCTGCGCGCCGCGGTACAAATGGACCCGATGGACGGTATCAACATCGGGGGCGACAGCAGCTTTGCGTTGATCCTGAAGGCGCTCGAACGCGGCTACGAACTCTATCATTACGACGTGCGCGGGCTGACGTGGGAGGCCGGACGGCTGACGACAAAGGCGCACCGCATCCTCGAAGCAAAGCGCGAAGCCGGCGCGCATTACAAGTTCGGCGACGAGGTGCTGATCGACCTCGGCCGCGACGTCGATGTCGTGCTGATGCGGCAGGACCCGCCCTTCGACCTCGGCTATCTCACCGGCACCTGGCTGCTCGAACGCATCGCGGGCGAGACATTGGTTGTGAACGACCCCGTCTCGGTGCGTAACGCGCCCGAAAAGGTGTTCGTGCTCGACTTTCCCGAATATATGCCGCCGACGATGGTCACGCGCAGCCTCGACGCGGTGAAGGATTTTCAGGCGCGCCACGGCGCCGTCGTCATCAAGCCGCTCCACGGCAATGGCGGCAAGGCGGTGTTCAAGATCGATGCCGATGGCGGCAACCTCGGCGCGCTCGTCGAGCTGTTCGGACAGGTGTGGCCCGAACCCTTCATGGTCCAGCAGTTCCTGCCGAGCGTCAGCAAGGGCGACAAGCGCATCGTGCTCGTCGATGGCGAGGTTGCGGGCGCGATCAACCGCAAGCCCGGCGAAGGCGAGTTCCGATCGAACCTCGCGGTCGGCGGTTTTGCCGAAGCCGCCGAACTGACCCCGCGCGAGCAGGAAATCTGCGACGTGCTCGGGCCCGAGCTGCGGACACGCGGCCTCGTCTTCGTCGGCATCGATGTGATCGGCGGCGAATGGTTGACCGAAATCAACGTCACCTCGCCCACCGGGATCGTCGCGATCGACCGTTTCAACAACAGCGACACGGCGAGGATGATCTGGGACGCGATCGTCCGGCGGATCGGCTGACGCGCCCGCGCGTTCCCTCCTCATGACCGACTTCATTCTCAATCTGATCCAGAGCTGGGGCTATGGGGGGATATTTGTCCTCATGTTCCTCGAGAACGTGTTTCCGCCGATCCCTTCCGAAGTGATCATGGGGCTCGGCGGCATCGCGGTCGCCAAGGGTCATTTCGATTTCTGGACGCTCGTCGCCGTCGCCGTTGCGGGCACCACGGCGGGCAATTGGGTCTGGTACGGCATCGGGCGCTGGATCGGCTACGAACGGCTCAAACCCTTTATCGACCGTCACGGCCGCTGGCTGACGCTCGACTGGGCCGAGGTCGAGCGGCTGCACGCCTTCTTCCTGAAATATGGCCCCGCGATCGTCTTTATCGCACGCTTCATGCCCGTCGCGCGCACGATGGTATCGCTGCCCGCGGGCATGGTGAAGATGAACCAGGCGAAGTTCTTGGCTTGGACCGCCGCCGGATCGACGATCTGGATCGCCGCGCTGGCGGGCGCGGGCAATTGGTTCGGGGGGAAGTTCGCGAACCTCGACGCCTTCGTGGGGCCCGTCGCGCTGATCGCGATCGGTTCGCTCGTCGTCGTCTATATCTACCGCATCATCACCTGGAAGCCGAAGCGGACTGACTAAGCCCTGGGGTGCGCGCTCCTGTAGATGTCGAGCAAATGCGCGGCATCGACCGCAGTATAGACCTGTGTCGAGGCAAGGCTCGCATGACCGAGCAATTCCTGCAGACTGCGCAGATCGGCGCCGCCCGCGAGCAGATGCGTCGCGAAGCTATGCCGCAGCGCGTGCGGGGTAGTGCGTTCGGGAAAGCCCAGCGCGCGCCGCGCCGACCGCACGTTCGCGCGGACGACGCCCGGCTGGAGCGGCCCGCCGCGTGCGCCGAGGAAGATCGGCGTCTCATTGGCGATCGGCCAGGGGCAAGCTTCGACATAGCGTGACACCGCGCTGGCGACCGCGGGAAGGATCGGCACGATCCGCGTCTTGTTCCGCTTGCCCGTCACGCGAAGCGTCTCGCCGAGCGGCAACACCGCGCCGGTCAGCGACAGCGCCTCGCCGATACGCAGACCCGCGCCATAAAGCAGCAAGAGCAACGCAAAATCGCGCGCGCCGACCCAGCCCTCGCGGGCATTATCCTCGACATCCTGCGCCAGCGCGATTGCTTCGGCGGGCGAGACCGGGCGCGGCAGGCCCTTCTTGACGCGCGGCCCGCGCATTTGCGGCACGCTCGCGCCCGATCCGCCGACGAAGCGCAGAAATCCGCGCAGCGCCGACAACTCACGCGCCGCCGACGCATTGCCCAGCCCCTCGGCGCGGCGGTCGGCGAGATAAGCACGCAGGTCGTTCGGGGTCAGCGCCTTCAGCATGTGCGCATCGACCGCGCCGCCGCGATGCCGCGACAGGAAGGCGCAAAAGCGCTCGGCGGTCGCGATATAGGCGCGCCGCGTATGCTCCGACCGGCGCTTCTCATGCGCCAAATGGGCATCCCAATCGCGGACAATGTCTTGCGCCAAACGTCGATCCCACCGCCAATAAATAGGGACAGTCCCCATTTAACTGGAGCACCCGTCCTGCGCCTGCAAATGCCCGATCCAATAAATAGGGACTGTCCCTATTTATTGGATCGGGCGGCGAACGAGGATGCCGTCGCAATCCCTAGCCGGTCCTCACCACCTCGGAAAGAATGGAGTCGAGAAGCAGAATGCCGTCGTCGGTGACCATCAGCCGGTCATCGTCCTGCTTTACGAGCCCCTGCCCCGCCAGCCGCGCCACCGCGCCGCCATCGACGAACGCCTCGCGATCCAGCCCGCTGCGCGCTTCGATCCGCGTCAGGTCGATGCCTTCGGTCAGCCGCAGCCCCATCAGCATCGCCTCGGTCGCGCGTTCATGCGCGGGCAGGTCGCTTTCGACCTTGAGCCCATGGCCGTTGCGCTCGACCGCCGCGAGAAAATTCTCGGGCTTCTTGTGCCGCTCGGTCGCCTGCCCCAGCCGCCGCCCATGCGCGCCCGGGCCGACGCCCGTATAATCGGCGTAGCGCCAGTAAGCGAGATTGTGACGGCTCTCCTGCCCGGTGCGCGCATGGTTCGACACCTCGTAGCGCGGCAACCCCGCGGCGCGCGTCATCGCCTGCGTCGCGTCGAACAGGTCGGCGGCAGTATCGCCATCGGGGATGGTGAGGTCGCCCTTCGCGGCGAGCGTCGCAAAGCGCGTGCCGGGCTCTATGGTGAGCTGATAGAGCGAGAGATGATCGGTGCCGAAAGCGAGCGCGCCCGCCAGTTCGCTTTCCCACGCCGCCATCGACTGGCCGGGCCGCGCATAGATCAGATCGAAGCTGACGCGCGCGAAATGCTCCTGTGCCGTCGCGATGGCGCGCCGCGCTTCATTTTCGCTGTGCGCCCGGCCAAGAAATCCAAGCACTTCGGAATCGAAGCTCTGAACCCCTATCGAAACGCGATTGACCCCCGCGGCGGCGAGGTCGGCGAAATTGGCGACTTCGACCGAATTGGGGTTCGCCTCCAGCGTGATCTCGACGTCATCCGCGAGGTCCCACGCATCGCCAGCCGCCGCGATCACCGCCGCGACGGTCGCAGGCGGCATCAGGCTGGGGGTGCCGCCGCCGAAGAAGATCGATCCGACCGTGCGCCCCGACAGCAGCGCCGCCTCGTGCCGCAAATCGGCAAGCAACGCCTCGCGCCACACCGCCTGATCGACGCTCTCGCGCACATGGCTGTTGAAGTCGCAATAGGGGCATTTGGACACGCAAAACGGCCAATGGACATAAAGGGCGAGCGGTTCGACCATGCTGGCTTATCCTAGGCCCATTTCATCCTGCGGCGAAGATATTCGTCCTGAACTTCGCGCTCTTCCGGCGTAAACGGTTCGTCAAACGCATCGTCCGGCAAGATCGTGTCGATACCGCACCAAAGATCATATAGATATTGTGCTTCAGCAAATGACCCAGCACGAAAGCTGTGAACGAGAACGGCTTTCGAACGATGCCGAACATCTTTGAATTCACGGACCGGTCCCATCGACTGACAGAGATCGTCATATTCCCAGACTTCAATGAGCAAATCGGTCATATGGCCTCGAAAGTGCCCGCCACCAGCTTGGCGAACGCATCGGCGCGGTGGCTAATCGCATGCTTTTCCGCTGGATCGATTTCGCTATAAGTCAGTATGTTACCGATCGGAACGAAGACCGGATCATAACCGAAACCGAGTTTCCCGCGCGGCGGCCAGGTCAAACTGCCCTCGGCGCGGCCCTCGAACACTTCGGCATGGCCGTCGGGCCAGGCGAGCGCGAGGGTGCAGATGAAGCGCGCGCTGCGGTCGACCTCCGGCCCCTGCTCGGCCAGCAATCCTTCGACCTTGCCCATCGCCAAATACCAGTCGCGGCCCGGATTGCCCTCGAACCATTGCCGCTCGGCCCAATCGGCGGTGTAGACACCCGGCCGGCCAGAGAGCGCCGCGACCTCGAGCCCGCTGTCGTCGGCGAGCGCCGGCAGACCCGCCGCCGATGCGCTCGCATGCGCCTTCAGCAGCGCATTCTCGCGAAAGCTCGTCCCCGTTTCCTCCGGCTCGGCAAGCCCGAGGTCGCCCGCGGACACCGGCTCGATCCCGAACGGTTCGAGCAGCGCACGAATCTCGCGCACCTTGCCCGCATTATGGCTGGCGATGACGAGCTTGCCGGGGGCAAGTTTGCGATGGGTCATTTGGTGCGCTGATCTTCCGTCCGTTCAGGCCGCGAAGCCCGGGCTAAAGGAGTTTCGCACAAAGACACAAAGACACGAAGAGGGCCGAGCGGGCCGCCAGGCCATACTTCCCATCGACGGTGCGACCGGCCGCAGCGTCGAAAGGGAGAGCCGCTTCGCGGCAAGCACGACATCTTCGTGGCTTTGTGTCTTTGTGCGAACCAAATCTTCTTTACCTTAGCGGCCCGTGGCCTTGTCCTGCGCCGCGAAAATCTCGCCGCAACCGATGCGTGCGAGACGGAGCAGGCGGAGCAAGCCCTCCTCGTCGTAGGTGGCGCCCTCGGCGCTTGCCTGCACTTCGACGATCTGGCCCTTCGCGGTCAGCACGAAATTGCCATCGGCCTCGGCGACCGAATCCTCGTCATAATCGAGGTCGAGCACGGGCGTGCCCTGATAGATGCCGCACGAGATCGCGCCGACCTTGTCCTCGATCGGATCTTCGGTCAGCAATTTCGCTTCGAGCAGCTTGTCGACCGCGATGCGCAGCGCGACCCACGCGCCCGAAATCGACGCGGTGCGGGTGCCGCCGTCGGCCTGGATGACGTCGCAGTCGATGATGATCTGACGCTCGCCAAGCTTCTTCATATCGACGACGGCGCGCAAGCTGCGCCCGATAAGCCGCTGGATTTCCTGTGTCCGCCCCGACTGCTTGCCCTTCGCCGCCTCACGGCTGCCGCGCGTGTGCGTCGCGCGGGGCAGCATGCCATATTCGGCCGTCACCCAGCCCGCGCCCTTGCCGCGCATCCAGCTCGGCACCTTCTCGTCGACGCTGGCGGTCACCAGCACCTTGGTGTTGCCGAAGCTGACGAGCACGCTGCCCTCGGCGTGGATGGTGAATTCGGTTTCGAGTCCGATGGGGCGCATCTGGTCGGGCGCGCGGCCGGAAGGGCGCATAAACAGTCCTTTCGATTGGTGATTGCGGTGGCCCTTAGGCCGCCGTCTTCATTCGCTCAACCGCATCTTGAAGAAATCGAGGATTTCGTCGCGCGCTTGCACCGTTGGTTGCCCCGCCTCGTCGATCAGGTGGATGGTGACGACGCTGTGCGGATTGTCGAACCGCGTATCGGGGTTCGCAGCGCTGTCGGGGAGCGTGCGGCCCACGAAGCGGTCGCCAAGCGCGGCTTCATAAGCCGCGAAACGCGCCGCCTTGCAATATTTGTCGCCTTCGAAGCGATAGGCAAGCACGGTCAGATCCTCGGCCTCCATCCGCGCTTTCACGGCGGCCAATTCGTCCGGATGGATGTGCATACCCGCAGGATCGTTCAGCGGCAGCGACGGCTGCGACAGCACCGGCGCAAGCACCGACGGTTCGAGCATCATCGACAGGGCGAAATTGCCGGTGAAGCACATGCCGATCGCGCCGACGCCCTTGCCGCCGCATTCCTGATGCGCCTGCTCTGCAAGCGCGCGCAGCCACCGCGTCGCGGGCGAGCTTTCGTTGGCCTGAAAGGCGCGGAACTGACGGCTGATACACGCGCGTCCCATGGTCAGAAGGAACTGTCCCGACGTCGGCACTGCGCCGTCCTTGCCGAAAATATGCGGCATATAGACGGTGAAACCGGCATCGCGGACCCAGCGTGCGAAGCGCGCGACATGCGGGCTGATTCCCGGCATTTCGGTCATCACGATGACGGCGGGGCCGCTGCCCATCGTGTAGACGCGGTGCGCGCGGCCGAGCAGGACGATCTGGCGATGCTCGAAATCGTCGAGCGGGTCGTCGCGGGTAAGCGGGCGTGTTGGCATTATCTTCTCCCCGGGGCAGGAGGCTAGCGACGCAGGCCGGCGAGTCAAACCCTCTCCCCTTGCGGGAGAGGGATGCGAAGCCTTGGCAGCTTGCTGCATAGGCGTAGCTGGGAGAGGGGTTGCGCCCTCTCGATAGTGCACAGCCCCCTCTCCCGCTGCGACTAGCGAGCAAGCTCGCAAGTCTCGCTACCCTCTCCCGCAAGGGGAGAGGGTTGGTGAAGCTTGCCCCTTCCCCCCTCCATCCCTAAATCCCCCTTATGACCACCCCGCCGATCACCGAACTCACCACGCGCGCGCGCGACGTGTTCCGGTTGGTCGTCGATGCCTATCTCGAAACCGGCCAGCCCGTCGGGTCGCGCACGCTGTCGAAGCTGGCGGCGCTGAACCTCTCGCCCGCGTCGATCCGCAACGTCATGCAGGATCTTGAGGAGTTCGGCCTGCTCGCCAGCCCGCACACGAGCGCGGGGCGCCTGCCGACCGAACAGGGGCTGCGCCTCTTCGTCGACGGCATGATGCAGGTCGCCGAACCCAGCGCCGAAGACCGCGCGCAGATCGAGGCGAGCCTGTCCGATGCCGGCCCCATCGAAAGCGCACTGGCGCAGGCGACGTCGGCATTGTCGGGGCTGTCGGCGTGCGCCGGACTGGTGCTTGTGCCCAAGCATGAGCGCGTGCTCAAACAGCTCGCCTTCGTGCCGCTCTCGGCGAGCCAGTCGCTCGTCGTGCTCGTCGCGGGCGATGGCGCGGTCGAGAATCGCGTCATCGATATTCCGCCGGGGCTCAATCCGTCGGCGCTCGTCGAGGCGGGCAATTATATCAGCGCGACGCTCGCCGGGCTGACGCTCACCGAAGCGATGGCGCGCGTGCGCCGCGAGATCGAGGCCGAACGCATCGCGATCGACCGCGCCGCGCAGGACCTCGTGTCGCGCGGCCTCGCGATCTGGTCGTCGGACGGCGCCGATCGCCCGGTGCTGATCGTACGCGGGCAGGCGAATCTGCTCGACGACAGCGCGGTCGGCGACCTCGACCGCGTGCGCCAGTTGCTCGACGAACTCGAAACCAAGCAGGACATCGCGCAATTGCTCGACAGCGCGCGCGAGGGCAGCGCGACGCGCATTTTCATCGGGTCGGAGAATAAATTATTCTCGCTTTCGGGCTCGTCCGTGATAGCGGCGCCCTATCGCGGGTCGGACGGGCGCGTGGTCGGCGTGGTCGGGGTCATCGGCCCGACGCGCTTGAACTATGCCCGGATCGTTCCCATGGTGGATTTCACCGCACAATCGCTCTCCAGACTGATACGATAAGGCTTATGACGAACATTGAAAACGACACGCCCGTCGACGACGGCCAAGCCCCCGAAGCCGAAGCCCCCGAGGCCGCACAGGGCGACAATGAAGAGCTGGCGCAGCTCGCCGAACAGCTCGCCTCGCTCCAGCAGGACTTGCTCTATGCGCGCGCCGAAACGCAGAATGTCACGCGCCGCAAGGACAAGGAAATCGCCGACGCGCACGCCTATGCCGCGACCAAATTTGCGCGCGATATCCTGTCGGTCGCCGACAATCTTGGCCGTGCGCTCGCCGCGCTCAGCGACGAACAGCGCGCCGACGAGACGATCAAGCCGCTGATCACCGGCCTCGAAGCGACCGAGCGCGAACTGCTCAGCGTCTTCGAACGCAATGGCATCACGCGCATCGCGGCAATCGGCCTGCCGCTCGACCCCAACCAGCATCAGGCGATGCTCGAAATCCCGAGCGAGCAGACCCCCGGCACGATCGTGCAGGAAATGCAGGCGGGTTATATGCTGAAAGACCGGCTGCTGCGCCCCGCGATGGTGGCGGTGGCGAAGGCGGGATAAATAACAAAAGCCCCGCTCCCCTTGCGGGAGAGGGTTGCGCAGCCTTGGCATCTTCGATGCCTAGGCGAAGCTGGGAGAGCGGGCAGACGCTCTCGTGGGAACACTCCCCTCTCCCGCTGCGACTAACCAGCAAGCTGGCAAGTCTCGCTGCCCTCTCCCGCAAGGGGAGAGGGAATATCCATCACGCGGCCTTGCGCATCTTCGCGAGCTTCTTCAGCACCATGTCGCGCTTCAGCCGCGACAGATGGTCGATGAAGAGAATGCCCTCCAGATGGTCGTGCTCGTGCTGGATGCACGTCGCCATCAGGCCGGTCATGCGTTCCTGATGATGCTTGCCGTCCTCGTCCTGCCAGTCGACGGTGACCTCGGCGGGGCGCGTCACATCGGCATATTGCTCGGGGACCGACAGGCAGCCTTCCGAATAGACGCTATGCTCTTCGCTCTCGTCCGAAAAGACGGGGTTGATGAACACGCGCGGCTCGCGGATCAGCGCCTTGCCTTCTTCATCCTCAGGATCGGGCTCCTGCAGGTCGATCACCAGGATGCGCTTCGCCACCCCGACCTGAATCGCCGCCAGCCCGATGCCGGGGGCGTCGTACATCGTCTCGAACATATCGGCGATCAGCGTCTTCAGCTCGGCGTCGAACGTCTCGACGGGCTTGGAAATGATACGCAGCCGGGGATCCGGGGTCTCTATGATAGGGAGTAAGGCCATGGGGGCTCAGGTATGAACTCGAACGCCCGACGTCAACCCACCGGCCGCCGCGCGCGCAACGCCTGCGCCAGCGTACCTTCATCGAGATAGTCGAGCTCGCCGCCCACCGGCAAACCATGCGCCAGCTGGGTCAGCCGCACCGGATAGCCCTCGAGCCGCTCGGCGAGATAGTGCGCGGTCGTCTGCCCCTCCAGCGTCGCGTTCATCGCCAGCACGACCTCGTCGATTCCGCCCGCGGCGACGCGCGCGACCAGCGCGTCGATCGCGAGATCCTGTGGGCGAATCCCCTCCAACGCGGACAATCGCCCGCCGAGGACATGATATTTGCCAGGAAACAGCCGCGACTTGTCGAGCGCCCACAGGTCCGACACTTCCTCGACGACGCACAGCGACCGCGCATCGCGGCGCGGGTCGGCGCAGATGGCGCAGGGGTCGTGCGTGTCGACATTGCCGCAAATCCCGCAGGTGACGAGCCGTTCGGACACCGTCTGCAGCGCCGCGAGCAGCGGCACGAATGCGCTCTCGCGCTTCTTCATCAGGTGCAGCACCGCGCGCCGCGCCGAGCGCGGGCCGAGGCCCGGCAGGCGGGCGAGTTGCTGGACGAGCGCTTCAATCTCTTGCGATGCCATGACGGATGGTCTTAAGCGGCGCGCAAGAAATGACAATGCGCATCGCCTTTATGGGAACGCCGCCCTTCGCGGTGCCGACGCTCGCCGCGCTCCACGCGGCGGGGCATGACATCGTGGCCGTCTATACGCAGCCGCCGCGGCCCGCGCAGCGCGGCAAGAAAGTACAGCAGAGCGCCGTGCATATCTGGGCCGAGGAAAATGGCCTGTCCGTCCGCACGCCGAAGAGTCTGAAGACTGAAGAGGCACAGGCCGAATTCGCCGCACTCGACCTCGATGTCGCGGTGGTCGCGGCGTACGGCCTGATCCTGCCGTCCGCGATCCTCGACGCCCCGCGCGACGGCTGCCTCAACGTCCATGGCTCGATCCTGCCGCGCTGGCGCGGCGCTGCGCCGGTGCAGCGCGCGATCCTCGCGGGCGATAGCGAGACGGGCGTGACGATCATGCAAATGGATGTCGGGCTCGACACCGGCGCGATGCGGCTGATCGGGCGGACCCCGGTCGACGGCAAGACCGCGGGCGAATTGGCCGACGAGCTGGCGAGCATGGGCGCCGAGCTGATGGCAAAGGTGCTGAGCGACCTCCACGCCTTCGCGCCCGAAGCGCAGCCCGACGAAGGCGTCACTTACGCCGCGAAGATCGACAAGAGCGAAGCGCGGCTCGATTTCCTGACCAGCGCGGTGCAGGTCGAGCGACAGATCCGCGCGTTCAACCCGATCCCGGGCGCCTTTTTCGAACTCGATGGCGAGCGCTACAAGATTCTGGCCGCCGACGTCGTCCACCCGTCCGAAACGGTTGCGGGCGCGATCCCCGGCACTACCCTCGACGAAAACCTCACCGTCGCCTGCAACCCCGGCGCGATCCGCGCGATGCGGGTGCAGCGCGCCGGTAAGCCCGCGATGGAAGCGGGCGAATTGCTGCGCGGCCGCGCGATCCCCAAGGGCACCCGCCTCGCATGACAAGATTTGCCCTCACGATCGAATTTGACGGCCGCCCCTATATGGGTTGGCAGCGGCAGGCGCATGGCCCGAGCGTGCAGCAGGCGATCGAGGAAGCGATCCACCGCTTCACCGCCGAGACGGTGCAGGTGTTCAGCGCCGGGCGCACCGACGCCGGGGTGCATGCCATCGCGATGCGCGCGCATGTCGATATCGAGAAGCCGCTGACCCCATTCAAGCTGACCGAGGCGCTGAATGCGCAGCTGCGCCCCGCGCCGGTCGCGGTGGTGGGGTGCGAGATCGTCCCCGACGACTGGCACGCGCGCTTTGCCTGCATTGGCCGGTCGTATGAATATCGCATCGTCAACCGCCGCGCGCCGTTGACGTGGGACAAGGGGCTGTCCTGGCAGGTCGCCCGGCCGTTGGATGCGGGCGCCATGCACGCCGCAGCGCAGCAGCTGATCGGCCTGCACGATTTCACCACCTTCCGCTCGGCGCATTGCCAGTCGCAAAGCCCGGTGAAGACGCTCGACAAACTGACCGTCAGCCGCCACGGCGACGAGCTGATTATCGAGGCCGCGGCGCGCAGCTTCCTGCACCATCAGGTGCGCTCGATGGTCGGCTGCCTTGCGCTCGTCGGTTATGGCAAATGGTCGGCGCGCGATCTGAAGGCGGCGCTGGAGGCGGCGGATCGCAACGCGCTCGGCCTCAATGCGCCGCCCGACGGGCTTTATTTCGTGGGCGCAACCTATCCATAGATTACAGCCCCCCTCGTCACCCCGGACTTGATCCGGGGTCCCGCTGGCGTCGCTTTGCTACGCAAGAAAGCGGGATGCCGGATCAAGTCCGGCATGACGAGAAATAAGGTTGTGCCTGAATCGAAAGGGGCGGCCCTTTCGGACCGCCCCTTCCTGTTATCGCTAAGCTGCGCGCTTACACCTTTTCGGCGTAGTACAGCGGCGCATGCTCGTTGAGGATCTGGAGGATCTTGGCCTGCGCGGTCTTTTCGTCGCTTTCTTCCATCGCGCCCAGTTCGCGCGCGAGGCGGCTCGACGCCGCTTCGAAGATCTGGCGCTCCGAATAGCTCTGCTCGGGCTGGTCGTCGGCGCGGAACAGGTCGCGGGTCACTTCGGCGATCGACACGAGGTCGCCCGAATTGATCTTCGCTTCATATTCCTGCGCGCGGCGCGACCACATGGTGCGCTTCACCTTCGGCTTGGTGGTCAGGACCTGCAGCGCTTCCTTCAGCGTCTTGTCCGACGACAGCTTGCGCATGCCCACGCCTTCGGCCTTGTTCGTCGGCACGCGAAGCGTCATTTTTTCCTTTTCGAAGCGCAGGACATAAAGTTCAAGCTGCATGCCGGCGATTTCCGACCGCTGCAGTTCGATGACGCGCCCCACGCCATGCTTGGGATAAACAACATAATCGCCGACTTCAAACAAGAGCGTGCTCACGGACATGCAAATTCCTTTCTGTGCCTTGACCCTGACCGGAAACTGCGACAACACCGGGACATCCGACCCTCCGTATTGAGGGGGATGAGCATTCGGGCGGCGCTAGCCAGTCAGAGTGACAAGGGATATGGCTCCATCGGAAACGCCGAATGTGCCCCAGCCCGAGCGGCGGGAAGAGGCAGGGTGTCGGCGTGTTGATATTTATTATAACAGATTCGCAACAAAATTGCCACCCCTGCGCGGAAATGCGTCGGTCGGCACCTTGACGGCTCCCCAGACCCGTTTCAGGTTGAAACGAAATCATAGATAGGGAGCCGGTATGCAGGGTCAAATTTGGTGGATCACGGGCGCCTCCTCGGGCATCGGCGCAGCGCTCGCCCGCGCGCTCGCGGCACGCGGCGCAAAGCTGATCCTGTCGGGGCGCAATGTCGCGGCACTGGAAGCCGTCGCCGCCGACTGCGCCACCGAGACGCTGGTGCTGCCGTTCGAGGCGACCGATTACGCCGCCATCCCCTCGATCAGCGACCAAGCTTGGGCGTGGCAGGGCCGCATCGACGGCCTCGTCAACAACGCCGGTATTTCGCAGCGCAGCCTCGCGATCGAAACCGACTTTTCGGTCTATCGGCAGATCATCGGCGTCGACCTGCTTGCCCCCATCGCGCTGACCCAGCAATTGCTGCCGCGCATGGTCGGCGCGGGTGGCGGGCAGATCATCGCGATCTCTAGCGTCGCGGGCATCGCGGGCGTGCCGTTGCGCAGCGCCTATTGCGCAGCCAAGCATGGCCTGATCGGCTATCACGACAGCGTGCGCGCCGAGAATGAGCATCTGGGGTTGAAGATACTCGTCGTCGCGCCGGGTTCGGTGCGGACGAACGTCAGCCGCAACGCGCTGAACGCCGACGGCAGTACGCGCGGGGAAAGCGACGCCGCGATCGAGAACGGCCTGTCCCCCGACGACGCGGCGGCGCAGATGCTGGCAGCGGTCGATGCCGGGACGCGCGAACTCGTCGTTGCCGAGGGCGCCGAAGCGATGATCGCGGCCCTGCGCCGCAGCGACCCCGACGCGCTGTTCGAGCGGATGAGCGCGATGGTGCAGGCGGGCTATGCGGCGCAGATGAAGGCGACGAATACGACCTGAACGGCTGCAACGAACGGTTGCCGACTCCTACACTCTCGTCACCCCGGACTTGATCCGGGGTCCCGCTTGAGGTCGAAGCCTGCCGATGCCTCGAAAAAGCGGGATCCCGGATCAAGTCCGGGATGACGAAGGGTAAGGAAGCAAAGACGACTTCCCACCCCAAGCCGTCGCTATGAAAAAGCCCCGCCGGATCGCTCCGGCGGGGCCTTTCTTTGCCCGCAGGCGGCGCGCTTAAATCCCGCCGTTTGCCAGTGCCGCGAGAAGCAGGATCGCCACGATGTTGGTGATCTTGATCATCGGGTTGACCGCCGGGCCCGCGGTATCCTTGTACGGATCGCCGACGGTGTCGCCGGTCACTGCGGCCTTATGGGCTTCGCTGCCCTTGCCGCCGTGGTTGCCGTCCTCGATATACTTTTTGGCATTGTCCCATGCGCCGCCGCCCGAGGTCATCGAGATGGCAACGAACAGCCCGCTGACGATGACGCCGAGCAGGAGCGCGCCGAGCGCTTCCAGTGCCGCGGCCGGCCCCGCGACGCCGCGGATCACGAAGAACACGACGATCGGCGCGAGCACCGGCAACAGCGACGGAATGATCATTTCCTTGATCGCCGCCTTCGTCACCAGGTCGACCGTACGCGCATAGTCGGGCTTGCTCTCATAGGTCATGATGCCCGGGTTGTTCTTGAACTGGTCGCGAACATCCTTGACCACCTCGCCCGCCGCACGGCCGACCGCGGTCATGCCGAACGCACCGAAGAGGTACGGCAAGAGCGCCCCGAGCAGCAGCCCGACGATGACATAGGGCGACGACAACGAGAAGGTCAGCGGCTCGGTCAGCCCGAGTTTCGCCGAATATTCGGTGATGTCGGCGGTATACGTACCGAACAGCACCAGCGCCGCCAGACCCGCCGACCCGATGGCATAGCCCTTGGTCACCGCCTTGGTCGTGTTGCCCACGGCGTCGAGCAGGTCGGTCTTTTCACGAACCGAATCGTCGAGGCCCGCCATTTCGGCGATGCCGCCGGCGTTGTCGGTGACGGGGCCATAAGCGTCGAGCGCCACGACCATGCCCGCGAGCGCAAGCATCGCGGTTGCGGCAAAGGCGATGCCGACGATGCCCGCGATCTGGAACGCGGCGATGATGCCGGCACAAATCACCAGCGTCGGCGCGGCGGTCGATTCAAGACTGATGGCCAGGCCCTGGATGACGTTGGTGCCATGACCCGTTTCCGAAGCCTTGGCGATCGAGCGCACCGGGCGATAGTTGGTGCCGGTGTAATATTCGGTGATCCAGATGATCAGCCCGGTGATGATCAGGCCGAGCAGCGAGCAGTAGAAAAGGTCCCAGCCGTTGAAACTCTGGCCGGTGATGTCGGTCGCCATGTCGCCTTTCAGCACATAGCTGGTCGAGAACCAGATCGCGGGGACCGAGAGAACCGCGGTGACAAGGAAGCCCTTGTACATCGCGCCCATGACATTCTTTCCGCCACCGAGACGGACGAAGTAAGTCCCGATGATCGAGGTGATGATGCAGACGCCGCCCATCAAGAGCGGCAGGCTCATCAGCGGAAGAAGCTGGTCGCCCGCGCCCTTCAGCAGCAGCGCGATCAACACCATGGTGGCGCCAACGGTGACGACATAGGTTTCGAACAGATCGGCGGCCATGCCCGCGCAGTCGCCGACATTGTCGCCGACGTTGTCGGCGATGACGGCGGGGTTGCGCGGATCATCCTCGGGAATTCCGGCCTCGACCTTGCCGACGAGGTCGGCGCCGACGTCGGCGGCCTTGGTGAAGATACCGCCGCCCAGACGCGCGAAGATCGAGATCAGCGAGGCGCCGAACGCGAGCGCGACGAGCGCGTCGACGACGGTGCGATCCTCACCGCCGACGGTGTAACCACCGGGGCCGATCAGATACCAGAAGAAGACCGAGATCGCGAGCAAGGCGAGCCCCGCCACGAGCAGGCCGGTGATCGCGCCGGCGCGGAACGCCATGGTCAGGCCCGCCTGCAATCCGGTCTGCGCTGCGGCCGCGGTGCGGACGTTGGCCTTGACCGAGATATTCATGCCGACGAAGCCGGCAACCCCCGACAGGACGGCGCCGATGACGAAGCCAGTCGCCGAGATCGGGCCAAGGAACAGCCCGACCAATATGGCGACAACGACGCCGACGATGGCGATGGTACGATATTGGCGGCCCAGATAGGCTTTGGCGCCTTCCTGAATGGCGGCGGCGATTTCCTGCATCTTTTCATTACCGGCGGAGGCGCTGAGCACCTGCCGCGAGGTAATGAACCCATAGAGCACGGCCAACAGGCCGCACGCTATCGCGATCAAAACCGGATTCATGCGTGACTATTCCTTCCCATTGAGAAGGGCGACGCAGAAGATAGCAGTCGAGCACGTCCGACTTATTGATGCCGGTTCGCTCTCTCCCCTGATGCGACCGCCCCAAATTTGGACGCCGATTTATGGGAAGAAAGAAAGCCAAGGGCAAGCCCGGTTATTCCACGCTTTTCCGCCGTTCCGCTACATCGCGGCAATAAATAGGGACAGTCCCTATTTAATTGGCTCCGCCGTTTGCTGCTTCGCACCGCATGTGGCGATTAAATAGGGACTGTCCCTATTTATTGGGTGGCCCAAACTCAGTGCATGAAACCAAGCCGCTCGGGGAGCGCGATCCGCTGCGCCCGGTGCGTCAGCATGATTCCCTCGCCGACGCCGGCGTGGCCGAGGGGCGTGACGGCGACATTCAGCCCCGCCGCAATCTCGCGGATCGCCGGGCCGGCCGAAGCGTCGGCGGCAAACAGCAACTGATAATCGTCGCCCGCACTCGCCGCCGCCAGCCGCGTGTCGAGCACGTCGGGGCGCACCGCGAGCAACGCCGCCGACAGCGGCACCGATTCCAGCATGATGCCCAGCTGGCACGCGCTCGCCTCGGCCATGCGCTGCGCATCGATCAGCAGGCCGTCGGACACGTCCATCATCGCATGGACGTGCGGCGCCACCGCTTGCCCGAAGGCCAGCTGAGGCTCGGGGCGGCAATAAGCGGCGAGGCAGTTTTCGTTCGGATCGACCTGCCCCAGCCGCATCGTGAGGCCGAGCCCGGCATTGCCGATCGTCCCGGTGACCCAGATCTGGTCGCCGGGCTTTGCTCCGCTCCGCGCGGGTGCGCCGGTCGGAGGCGCTTTGCCGATCGCGGTGAGCCCGAAAGTGCGCGGCGCGCCGGCGGGAATCCCCACGGTATCGCCGCCGAGCAATGGCACTTCGTACCGGCGCAGCACCTCGCCCAGACCGCGGACGAAAGCCGCGTCCCAAAGCTCGTCGCCGGTCAGGCTGTACCCGACGAGCACGCCGAGCGGCGCCGCGCCTTTTGCCGCCAGATCGGAAAGATTCACCGCGACAAGCTTCCACGCGACATCCTGCGGCCGTTCGTCGGGAAGGAAATGAACGCCCTCGACGATCATGTCGTGGGTGAGGACAAGGTCGCCGAGCACCGCGGCGTCGTCGGCCAGCCCGCGCGCGGCGGGATCGGTCGCGATGGCGCGCAGGCGGGCGATGAAATCGGCTTCGCTCAACGCATTCCCTCTTCCGTTCGCCCTGAGCTTGTCGAAGGGCCGCTCTTCCTTCGCCTCGTATCAGAAAAAGGACGGTCCTTCGACATGCTCAGGACGAACGGCTCTATGGAAGCGTCAGTTGGGGGAACGCACATCCTTGCCGATCGCATCGAGCAGCCCGTTCGCGAACCCAGCCTCGCGCGTATCGAAAAACGCCTTTGCGACATCGACATATTCGCTGACCACCGCGCCGACCGGCACATCGCCGCGCGCCATCAGCTCATAGGAACCCGCGCGCAGAATCGCCTTCATCGTGCGGTCGAGCCGCTCCATCGACCAGCCGCTCGCGAGCCGCGCAACGATCGCTACGTCGATCTCTTCGATGCGCGCGAGCGTGCCTTTCACGATGTCATCGAAAAATGCGGTGTCGGCCTCGGCATATTCCTCGTCCTCGATCACCCTGCCGATGCGATGCTGATGGAATTCGTGGATCAGCTTGGGCACGGGTGTGCCCTCCATCTCATGCTGATAGAGCGCCTGGACGGCGGCGAGACGGGCGGCGGAGCGGGACTGGGAACGTTTGTTCATGACTCTTTTCTTAGCTGAGACGCTGGCTGACCGAAAGCGCGTGGGCGGGAAGCCCCTCGGCGCCCGCGAGCGCAACCGCGGCCGGACCGATCGCGGCAAGGCTCGTTTCGTCGAGCGCGAGGAAGCTGGTGCGCTTCATGAAATCGCTGACCGACAGCCCGCTCGAAAAACGCGCGCGGCGGCCGGTCGGCAGCACATGGTTGGGACCCGCGACATAATCGCCGATCGCTTCGGGGGTCTGGCGGCCGAGGAAGACCGATCCGGCATGGCGCACCTTGGCAAAGAGCGCATCGGCCTCGGCGGCATCGACCGCGAGTTCGAGATGTTCGGGCGCGAGCCGGTCGCAGAGCGGGATCGCGTCGGCGAGCGTTGGGACGATGATCACCGCGCCATTGTCCGCCCAGCTTGTCCGCATCGTCGCTGCCGTGCCAAGCGTCGGGATGATCGCATCGACCGCTTCCGCCACGGCGTCGGCAAAGGCCGCATCGTCGGTGAACAGGATCGACTGGCTGGTCGGGTCATGCTCGGCCTGGCTCAAGAGGTCGGCGGCGATGACATGTGGCGCGTTCCGATTGTCGGCGACGACGACAATCTCGCTCGGCCCCGCGACCATGTCGATGCCGACGACGCCATAGACCTGGCGCTTCGCCTCGGCGACCCATGCGTTGCCCGGACCGGTGACGACATCGACCGGCGCGATTTTGTCGGTGCCATAGGCGAGCGCGGCAACCGCCTGCGCCCCGCCGATGCGCCAGATCTCGTCGACCCCGCCGACATGCGCGGCCGCCATCACGACCTGGTTCGTCTCGCCGCCCGGCGTGGGTGTCATCATCACGATGCGTTCGACCCCAGCGACCTTGGCCGGAAGGATGTTCATCAGCACCGACGAAGGATAGGCGGCGCGTCCGCCCGGAACATAGACACCCGCCGCATCGACCGCGTTCCAACGCGCGCCGAGCCGCGCGCCGGTGGCGTCGCGATAGTCGCGATCCTCGGGAAGCTGCGCGGCATGATAAGCGCGGATGCGGTCGGCCGCGAGGTTCAGCGCATCGCGGAGATCGGGCGCGAGCGCCTCATACGCCGCAGCGCAATCTTCTTTCGAAATGCTCCAGCCGCTCGCGCCCAAATCGAAGCGGTCGAACTTCGCGGTATAATCGGCGAGCGCAGCGTCGCCCTCGGCCTTTACCCGCGCGATGATCGCGGCGACGTCGGCCGACACATCGGATGTGCTCTCGCGCCGATCGTTGACCAGCGCGTCGAACTCGGCCGCGAAGCCGGGTTCGGAAGCATCAAGCCGCCGCATCGCCCACCGCCTGCCGGAATTTCTCGACGAGCGCCGGCACCTCGGCCGAGCGCAGCTTGAACGCCGCACGGTTGACGATCAGCCGCGCCGACACGTCGCTGATGATCGTCTGCTCGGCAAGTGCATTTTCGACCAGCGTCCGCCCCGTCGAAACCAGATCGACGATGTGCGAGGCAAGCCCGAGCTTCGGCGCGATTTCCATCGCGCCGTTCAGCTTGATGCATTCGGCCTGGATGCCCTGCGCCTCGAACCAGCGGCGCGTCGTCGCGGGATATTTGGTCGCGACGCGGATATGACTTTCGCCCAGCCCCGGCGGTGCGCTACCCTCGGGCCCGGCGAGCGACAGGCGGCAATGGCCGATGCCAAGGTCCACCGGCGCGTAAAGCTCGCTGTAAGCATACTCGTCGACGACATCCGACCCGACGATACCGAGCTGCGCCGCGCCGTGCGCGACAAAGGTCGCGACATCGAACGCGCGCACGCGGATCAGCGAGATGTGCGGCTGGTTTGTCCCAAAAACTAACGCCCTGCTTTTCTTGTCGAAAAACTCGTCCGACGGCTCTATCCCGACACGCGCAAGCAGGGGCAGCGCCTCGTCGAGGATGCGCCCCTTCGGGATGGCAAAGATGATCGGTTCGGGCATAAGCTTGCGCGCCCATAAGCGGCGAGAGGAAAAAGGGCAATGAGCGAGCGCTACGAGTTCATCGACATGGCCGAGACCGGTCCGAAGGCCGTCCGCACCGCGTTCGCCAACCAGGTCGCTTATTGCCGCGCCAACGATGCGCGCGTCACCGCCCGCGTCGTCGCGGCGCTGGGCGCCTTGCTCGACAAACCGGCGAGCGAGTTCGCGCGCCGTATCGCCGGCTGGCAGGGCGCCCCGCTCGCCGACGCGCTGCCGCTGCGCGCCGCCGGCGGCATCCACGCGCTGCACCTGTCGGGAACCGCGCACGAACTTGCCCCCATCTATGCCGATTCCGAGGATATCAACGACGCCACGATCATCGCCGGGGTTGTCGCGCGGCACGAGGCAGCGCTGCTCCCCTGGCTCGACGGCCCGCCGCAGACCAATGAGGCGGGACGCTCGTCGAACTTCATCGCCGCAATGCTGTGGCTCGCCGACAAGGGCCTGCCGCCGCTGTTCGACTGCCTCGAAATCGGGTCGAGCGGCGGGATCAACCTGATGATCGACCGCTATCATTACGACCTTGGCGGGGTGCATGTCGGACCAAAGCCCGGCGCGATCGCCTTCACCCCCCAATGGCGCGGCGACCATCCGCCGCAGCACGCGATCGAGTTTGCCGGCCTCAAAGGCTGCGACGTCGCGCCCGTCGACCTGACCGATCCCGAGCAGGCGCTCCGGCTGAAAGCCTATATCTGGCCCGAGCATCATATCCGTTTCGCGCGCATCGAGGCGGCGATCGCCGCCGCGACCGAGGCGCCGCCGCAATTGATCCGCGCGACCGCCGCCGAATTCGTCGAGGCCGAACTCGCGCGCCCGCAGGCCGCGGGAACGACCCGCGTGCTGATGCATTCGATCGTGTGGCAATATGTCCCCGCCGACCAGCAGGCGCGCGTCACCGCCGCGATGGAGGAAGCCGGCAAGCGCGCGACCCCCGACCGCCCGCTCGCGTGGGTGGCGCTCGAGGCGAACCGGACGGTGCATCATCATGAACTGGCCGTGCGCTATTGGCCGGGCGGCGAAGCGCCGAGGAAAATTGCCCAATCGCACGCGCACGGCGCTTGGATCGAGTGGCTGGGGTAGTTCTCATTTTTCGTCATTCCCGCGAAAGCGGGAACCCAGTGCGGCGTTAGCCGACGCATGCTCCGGGTCCCCGCTTTCGCGGGAATGACGAATGTGGGATTAAAGCCGCGCCTCCAACCGCGCCAGCAATTGCTGCACCGGCGTCACCGCCGGCGCTTCCCAGCCGGCCTCCAGCATCGCGATCCGCTCGAACAATCGCTCGCTCGCCGAAATAATCCGGCGCACCGACACATCGAAGCTCGCGCATATGGCCCAGTCGGCGGCGACCGCCTCGCCGATCCGCGCCGCACTGTCGTTCGGCCCCGCCCCCGGGTCGCCCGCGAACATCGCGCGGCGGTGGAGCAGCCAGGCGATGACGTGCATGAGCCGCGTCGTCGTCTTCAGCGATTCGCACGCAAGGCCGATCTGCGCCGCCGCATCGCCGCCGGCACGCCCCAGGTCGCGCTGCGCCGCAAAGGCGGCGTGCGCCTCGTCGGCGAGCAGCATCGCCTCGACATAGAGATTTTCGACCTGTGCGCGTTGCACCGGCACATCGATTGCCATCATGTTCGTTCGCCCACCGACCATGACGCGGGAGATGCCATCGGGCTATCGGGTCCGCAACGTCGGTAACCATGAAATTGCGCGCGTCAGCCGTCCCGTTTTGATTCAGGCGTTTAGGATCGGTCGACATTTGGCTCAGGACTAGCCGAAAATGGTGATTTTTCGTGACCCGGAGCGCAGCCTACTTCAGTAGGTGAGCACCGGAAGCGCGGGAAATTGCCATTTGCAGGCCGGCATGGGCCGAATGCCGACCGATCCTAGGCGATGATGTCGGGAAGCAGCTGATCCTCGCACCAGGAGATCTCGTCGCGCAGGCGCAGCTTGCGCTTTTTAAGGCGCGCGAGTTGCAGCTGGTCGGGAACCGCCGCGGTGCCGAGCGCAATGATCGCGGCATCGAGGTCGCGATGCTCGATGCGAAGCAGTTCCAGGCGCTGGGTAATTTCCTCGGGGCTCACATCGCCTCCCTGCCACGTTCACCACTGGTCCGCAACGGGGACCGCTTGGCCGAATCGTCACGACATCGGGGCGGTTTCGTGATTTAATTCGCCCTGCCCATCGAGTCGAAAAGGAGAATGCCAATGAGCACGTCGCACCTTTCAACCTTGAAGTCCCGCCACGCGGACCTCGATGCGAAACTTGCGAATGAAGAGCGCCGTCCCGCCCCCGATACCGGACTGGTCGCGCAGCTCAAGAAGCAGAAACTGAAACTCAAGGAAGAGATGCTGACGATCGCCTGATCGCCAGCGCTATCGCCCCGCTGATGCAACCCTGTGAAGGACGCATCAGCGCCGGCGGTAGAGGGGCCCGTTCTCGATGCCCGTGCGCCGGAGATGCGGCGGCAAATCGGACCCTGAAACCACCTGACGACGCACCGCCTGCGGATCGACCGGACGGTCGAACGCAAGCCCGAACTTGCCCTCGCCGACCCAGATCACGCGGCCCGCGACCGGGCCGACGTTGCGCAGGTCAACCTCGACAGCCGCGCCCTGCACGACCTTGACGTTCGCCTCGGCCAGCATGCCGCCGGGCGACAGGTTGCGCACGCGCACGGTGACCGGGTCCGGGCTGCCCGGCAGGATCAGGCCGGCCTGCAGGAACAGGCTGTCGCGATCGGCACCGCGCGACAGCGCCGCGACTTCCTCGTCGACCGATCTGGGTCCTAGTGAATCCATTGCGCCCCGTTCCTCTTGTGATTGAGGAGCGGAATCTAGGACCGGGTCGTTGCGGAATCGTAAATGGGGCCGGGGCCCGCGCCGACTAATCTTCGCGTGAAATCCGTTCGTTGCGCTCGTGGCGCTCCTGCGCTTCCAGCGTCATCGTCGCGATCGGGCGCGCCTGCAAGCGGGCGAGCGAGATTGGCTCGCCGGTCACCGCGCAATAGCCATATTCGCCTTCTTCGATGCGGCGGATCGCCGAATCGATCTTGGCGATCAGCTTGCGCTGGCGGTCGCGGGTTCGAAGTTCGATCGCCCAGTCGGTTTCGCTCGACGCGCGGTCGGCCAGGTCGGGTTCGCGCAGCGGGCCGTCCTGAAGATGCGCCAGCGTCGATTCGGATTCGGACAGGATCGACTTTTTCCAGGCGAGGAGCAGGCCGCGGAAATAATCCTGCTGCCGCTCGTTCATAAACTCTTCGTCGTCGCCGGGGACATAGTCCGAATCGAGATTGGATTTGGCTTCGCGAAGCGCGTCAGCGCCAACGTCGGCAATCTTGGTCGGCATGAGGGGCTCTCGCGTCCTTTCCTGTCACCTTACGGGCCGTTAAACAGCTCGGGGAGTGGCGCGCCTATACCCAGCCGCTGGCAACGATACAAGCGCCAAGCTGCCGATAGCGACGACCCGTGAAGCGGCGATGAACCGGCATCGCGTCGGGGGCGATTCTGTCGCCTGGTGGCGGCCCGTCGAACGCCCCCGCGCGACGCGATTTAGGTCCGAAGGTTAACCAATTGCATAGAATTGCTGCATAATCCGTTCTGTTTTGGGACAGATACCGGGTTTTTGGTTGATTCCGCATGGCATTTCCCGCTCTCGGACAGGTGAACGCGGTTAACGCAATTGCCGTGTTCATAAAGCTTTGGCCTTTTGCGTTATAGCGAAAGTGAACGGGGGGTGCCGGTCGATGGCGCTTCGCACCTGCAACGGGAAAGAAAGAAAAGCCTATGTCTGTCCGAATGGCCCTTGCCAAGCTTTGCGCCTGCACCTGCGGCGGGGCTATCATCGGTAGCGGCGCAATGCAGATCGCCGACGTTCCGAAGGCACGCGCCCAGACGGTCCAGTCCTGCTCGCCGTGCGCGGGCAAGAAGGTCGTGCGCAAGCGCCATGCGGCGCGCAAGCCCGTGAAGCGCGTGCGCCGCGTCGTCACGACGAAGCGCATCATTCGCACCATCACCCCGCAGACGCAGGTCGTGACACAGACGATCCCGCTGCCCCCCATCCCCTATGCGCCCTTCCCGCGCGGCGGTTTTGAAGGCGGCAGCGGCGGCGGCGGCGTGACCGTCATCGGCGGCGGCTTTGGCGGGGGTTTCGGCGGCGGCTTCTTCGGCGGTTTCTTCGGCGGCAGCAGCGGCGGCGGCAGCAGCGGCAGCATCGTCGTCACCTCGACGACGACCGGCGGCCTCAGCACCACCTCCAGCACCTCGTCGGGGGTCTCGACCTCGACCGGAGGCGTATCGACCTCGACCGGCGGCGTCTCTACCTCCACCGGAGGCGTGTCGACATCGACGGGCGGCGTTTCGACTTCCACGGGCGGCGTTTCGACTTCGACTTCGACGGGCGGCGTCTCGACCTCGACCGGCAGCGTCAGCACCTCGACCTCGTCTGGGAATGTTTCGACCTCTTCGGGCAACGTCAGCACCTCATCGTCGAGCAGCAGTTCGTCGTCGAGTTCGTCCTCTTCCTCCTCGTCTTCGAGTTCGTCCTCGTCGGGCGGCAGCTCTTCGAAGGGCAGCTCGGGTTGGGGTAGCTCGTCGCACGGCAGTTCGTCGCATGGCAGTTCGGGCAGTTCGGGCAGTTCGGGCGGTTCCAGCAGTTCTTCGTCGAGCTCGTCGTCCTCGTCCTCCAGCAGCACGTCGAGCGGCGCGACCTCGTCGGGCGCGACCGGCGGCAGCAGCAGCTTCGGTTCGACCGGCAGCACCAGTTCCTCGTCGTCGAGCAGCAGCTCGTCTTCGAGTTCTTCGTCCAGCTCGGGCGGCAGCAGCAGCCATGGCAGCTCGTCGGGCGATCCGACCCCTGTTCCTGCACCGCCGATGATGCTATTGTTCGGCGCTGCAGCCGCTGCGCTTGTCGCGCGGCGCCGCGCGGCGAACCGCAACGACAAGGACGCCAACGCGGTTTAAGAGATCCACTGGCGGTTTGGGGGGCTAACCCGGACCACCGAACTAAGGGCCGCCCTTCGGGACGGCCCTTTTTTATGCGCGACGCGAATCAGTTTGCCATTTGGGAAACTATTTATATGGTTCGCCATATGGTGAACCAACAAGCCGCGCTCGATTCGCTCTTCCACGCGCTCGCCGACCCGACGCGCCGCGCGGTCCTCAGCCGCCTGCTCAAGGGCGCGGCGCCGGTAAAGCAGCTGTCCGAACCCTTCGAAATGGGCCTCCCCGCCTTCCTCAAACATCTGTCGGTGCTCGAAGTGTCGGGACTGATTCGTACCGAAAAGCACGGCCGCGTCCGCACCTGCCGCGTCGATGCCGAGCGGCTCGCGGCGGCGGAAGGCTGGCTCTCGCAGCAACGCGCCATCTGGCAGGGCCGCACCGACCGCCTCGCCGACTTAGTCGAATCGCAAAATCCCCCGGAGCAAACCGCATGAGCAAAAGCGAACTCACCATTTCCCGCCACATCGCCGCGCCGCCGTCGGCGGTGTGGGACGCCTGGAGCGACCCGGCGAAACTCGCCCGGTGGTGGATTCCGGCGCCGATCCAAGTTGGTGGAGCGCTGAAAAGCTCCTCCCTGTGGCGAAGCCATGGGGAGGTGGCAGCGCGAAGCGCTGACGGAGGGGCTATGGCGCGACGTCGCGGCCCCTCCACCATTCGCTTCGCGAACGGTCCCCCTCCCCATGCCTGCCGCACGGGGAGGATCAAGACTTGCGCCTTCCAACCCGCAACGCCATAGCGCGGCGCATGCACGATATCCGCCTGATCCGGGAAAATCCCGAAGCGTTCGACGCCGGCCTCGCGCGCCGCGGCCTCGCCCCCCTGTCCGCCCGGATCGTGGCGGCCGACGCGTCGCTGCGCGCGCTGCAGACCGAAATTCAGGGCTCGCTCGCGCGCCGCAACGAAGCGTCGAAGCTGATCGGCCAGGCGATGGCGCAGGACGACAAGGACAAGGCCGAAGCGCTGAAAGCCGAGGTCGCCGACCTCAAGACCGCGCTCCCCGCGAAGGAAGACGCCGAGCGCGAGCAGCTTGCCGCGTTGCAGGACATTCTCGCCGCGATCCCGAACATCCCGCTCGCCGACGTCCCCATGGGCGAGGACGAGGAAGGCAATGTCGAGATCGCGCGCTGGGGCACGCCCCGCACGTTCGATTTCGCGCCGCGGGAACATGCCGATTTCGCCCCCGCGCTCGGCCTCGATTTCGAGACCGCGGCAAAAATGTCGGGCGCACGCTTCGCGTTCCTGAAAGGCCAGATGGCGCGGCTCGAACGCGCGATCGGCCAGTATATGATCGATCGGCAGACCAATGAGGCGGGCTACACCGAATGTGCGACCCCGCTGATGGTCCGCGACGAGGCCGCATACGGCACGACGCAGCTCCCGAAATTCCGCGAGGATCTGTTCCAGACCACCGACGGCCGCTGGCTGATCTCGACCTCCGAGATGAGCCTGACCAACGCGGTGCGCGAGGAAATCCTGCCCGACGCCGAGCTGCCGATCCGCATGACCGCGCTCACCCCGTGCTTCCGCTCCGAAGCCGGATCGGCGGGACGCGACACGCGCGGCTATATTCGCCAGCATCAGTTCTGGAAGGTCGAGCTGGTCTCGATCGTCCGCCCCGAGGACAGCGACGCCGAACTCGAACGCAAGACGCGCGCCGCCGAGGTGATCCTCGAGGCGCTTGAACTTCCCTACCGCAAGATGCTGCTGTGCAGCGGCGACATGGGCTTTTCGGCGCGCAAGACCTATGACCTCGAAGTCTGGCTGCCCGGCCAGAACGCCTATCGCGAGATTTCGAGCTGTTCGACGTGCGGCGATTTCCAGGCGCGGCGCATGAACGCGCGTTTCCGCCGCGAGGGCGCGAAGAGCAACGAGTTCGTGCACACGCTGAACGGGTCGGGGCTTGCCGTCGGCCGCACGCTCGTCGCGATCCTCGAAAATTACCAGCAGGCCGATGGCAGCGTCGACGTTCCGGCGGCTCTGCTCCCCTATATGGGCGGGATCACGAAACTCACCCCCGCGGCTAACTAACCCCCGTCACCCCGGACTTGATCCGGGGTCCCGCTTTTCGACGTCGCTGAGCGGGACCCCGGATCAAGTCCGGGGTGACGAAGAAAGAGAGACAGAAACGTGCGCATCCTCCTCACCAACGACGACGGCTATCACGCCCCCGGCATGGCGGTGCTCGAAGCGATCGCGCGCGAGCTCAGCGACGACATCTGGGTCTGCGCCCCCGCCGAGGAACAGTCGGGCGCCGGCCACTCTCTCACCCTGTCGCGCCCGGTGCGCATCCGCCAGCACGAAGAGCGCCGTTGGTCGTGCAGCGGCACCCCGACCGATTCGGTGATGATGGCGATCGGCAAGCTGATGCCCGAAAAGCCCGACCTGATCCTGTCGGGGGTCAACCGCGGCGCCAACCTTGGCGACGACGTCACTTATTCGGGCACCGTCTCGGCGGCGATCGAGGGCGCGCTCGCGGGCATCCCTTCGATCGCACTCAGCCAGGTTTATGCCAAGGAAGGCATGGGCGACAGCGTGCCCTTCGAAGCCGCCGCGGCGTGGGGCGCGAAGGTGCTTCGCCCGCTGCTCGCCATGGAGATGGCGCCGCGCACGCTGATCAACATCAACTTCCCCGCAATCTCCGCCGAAGAGGTGCAGGGCATCCGCGTCACGCGGCAAGGCTTCCATGATTACGGCCGCGGTTCAATCGTCGAGGGCACCGACCCGCGCGGCTATCGCTATTACTGGTTCGGGCTCCACGGCATCGAACACAGCCTCGGCCACGACAGCGATCTCGAGGCGATCGACGACCAGTATATCTCGGTCACCCCGCTCCAGCTCGACCTGACGCACGACGCGTCGCTCGCCGCGCTGCGCGGGGCCTACGGCGGCTAAAAAGCCGAATTTCGTCTCGTAACGACACAGAAGCCTAGCCACCGCCGCTTTGCTTTGGCAAAGGGAGCGCGTGGGGGGATTCAGGCATCATATCGGGGTCTTGCTGTGCGCGGTGCCGCTCGCCGCGTGCATACCCGCGCAGCCATCGCGGCCCGCTCCGGCACCGCCCGTTCAGCGAACGCCGGATTTCGAACGCCGCCCGCTCGGCGAAGCCTCGGGCGTCTACGAACGCCCGACCTGGACGCTCAGATCGGTCACGACCAACGCCGTTCGCGTGAACGCGGGCGTCTATTCGGTGCGCCCCGGCGACACGCTCCGCGCGGTTGGTGAGAAGACCGGCGCGGGGTCCGAGGCGCTGGCGATCGAAAACGACCTCGCGCCGCCCTATACGCTGCGCTTCGGACAAGAGCTGCGTGTCCCTGCCGGTCTCTATCATCGCGTCGGCGCGGGCGAGACGGGGATCGGCATCGCCGCGGCCTATGGCGTGGACTGGGGGGAGATCATCACGGTCAACGCGCTGTCCGAACCCTATATCCTGCGCGTCGGCCGCCGGCTCCGCCTGCCCCCCGGCGCGCGCGCTATTCCGCGCGGTCCGGTCAATGTCGGCGCGCGCGCCGCCGCCTTCCGCCTCAACATCGACGACATCCTGACCGGCAGTCAGCCCGCGCTTGCCGAAGCGGCCCGACCGACCGTCGGCAGCGCCGCCCCGCGCCAGCCGGTGACCACCGCGATCGCCGAGCCCGCCTATTTCGCCGGCCGCTTCGAATGGCCGCTCAACGGGCCGATATTGGCGCGCTTCGGTCCGGTCGCGCCGGGCAGGGTCAGCGACGGGATCAACATCGCCGCCGCCGCGGGCACCCCGATCCGCGCGACCGCGGGCGGTGTCGTCGCCTACGCCGGCGACCAGATCGGCGTCTATGGCGGGCTGATCCTGATCAACCATGGCGGCGGCTGGGTCAGCGCCTATGGCCACGCCGCACGTATCGACGTCAAGCGCGGCCAAAATGTGCGGATGGGCGACGTCATCGGCCGCGCGGGCGCGACAGGACAGGTCCAGACATCGCAACTCCATTTCCAGCTGCGCAAAAATCGCATACCAGTCGATCCGATGAAGCAGTTGCCGCCCCGATGAGCCGTCGGACTTCCGACAAGCTGAAAATGCCGCACATCTTTCGCCCGCTGAAGCGCGCGAGCAAATGGCCGATCTGGGCCGACGTCATCGCGCGCCTCGGCGTCGCCTTTTTCCTGATCGCGATCGTCATACTCGTCCACTGGATCGACCGCGCGGGGCTGAAGGACAGTTACGACGGGCAGATCAGCTTCCTCGACGTCGTCTATTTCACGATGATCTCGGTCACCACGACGGGCTTTGGCGACATCGCGCCGGTGTCCGACCGCTCGCGCCTGATCGAATCGATCATCGTCACCCCGATCCGCATCATGGTGCTCTTCATTTTCGTCGGCACCGCCTATCAATTCGCCCTCAAACGCACATGGGATAAATGGCGTATGGCCCGCATCCAGGCAAAGCTCACCAACCATATCATCGTGCTCGGCTTCGGCATCAGCGGCAGCGAGGCGGTCAAGGAATTGATCGCGCGCGGCACCGATCCCGCGTGCATCGTCGTCATCGACCAGTCGGCATCGCGGATCGCCGAGGCCGAAGCGATCGGCTGCAACGTGCTGCAAGGCGATGCATCGAACGACGACACGTTGATCGACGTCCAGATCGCGCGCGCGCAATCGGTGCTGGTGTCGGCCGGGCGCGACGACTCGTCGATCCTCATGGTCCTCACCGTCCGCCACCTGTCGCCCAAGGTGCCGATCAGCGTCGTCATCCGCGCGCAGGATAATGAACTGCTCGCACGGCAGGCAGGGGCGAACAATGTCATCAACCCCGTCAGCTTCACCGGACTGCTCCTCGCCGGATCGGCGCAGGGCGCGCATGTCGCCGACTATATGGCCGACCTCGCAAGCATCGGCGGCCGCGTCCAGCTGCGCGAACGCGCGATCGCCGCCGAAGAAATCGGCCGCACCATCGACCAACTCGCCAGCGGGGGGCGCGGGCTGCGCATCTATCGCGGCGGCAAGCCGTTTGGCTTTTGGGAAGCCGAAGCGCAGCAGCTCGAACAGGGCGATCTCTTGGTCGAAGTCGTCCGCTGCGAGGAATGCGAAGCAAGCGTCCCCGGCGGCTGACCATTAAATAGGGACAGTCCCTATTTAATGGTCAGCCCCGCCAGTAAAGCCCGCCGATCCAGAGCCAGCCGACAATCAGCAACGTCCCGCCAATCGGCGTCACCGCGCCGAGCCACCGCGGCCCGCCGAGCGCCATCGCGTAAAGGGTGGCGGCGAACAGCGCCGCGCCGACGAGCAGCATGATCGCCGGCCCGCGCGCCACGCCCATGATCGCAATCGCCGCAACCGCGTGGATCAGCTGGTACAGCCCGCCAGTGCGCAGCCATTCGGCCTCCTGCGGTCCCGATGCGCCATGCGCGCCGAACGCGCCCGCCGCCACCGCCACCGCCGCCGAAATCGCCGCAAATACGCCAATCATGTTCACCACCCTTGCAATGCCGTGCCGATACGGCGAGCTATAGGGCGACAGGAGGGAGAAGGCGATGCCCCGCGACACCCCGCTTCCCGAGGGATTGAAACCCCCGAGCCGTTTGGCGACGCTCGGCGAGTTGGCGCTGCCGCTCGACATGCTGCGCTATGGCCTGTCGGGCTATCACCTGATCGGCGCCCCGCGCGGCGATGGCCGTCCGGTCGCGCTCCTTCCCGGTTATGGCGCGAGCGAATTATCGATGCGGCCGCTCGAAGCCTATCTCCGCCACCTCGGCTATCATGTCCGCGACTGGGGCATGGGCCGCAATCAGGGCCGCGTCGCCGCCGACGTCGAACGTTTCGCGGCGCAGGCGGCCGAATGGGTCAAGGCCGACGGCGCCCCGCTCACCCTCATCGGCTGGAGCCTCGGCGGCGTCATCGCGCGCGAAACCGCGCGCGCCTACCCGCAACTCGTTCGTGAGATCATCACCATGGGCACCCCGATCATCGGCGGCCCCAAATATACCGCGCTCGCACAGCGCTTCGCGGGCCGCGACTTCGATGCGATCGAGCGCGAGATCCACGCGCGCAACCTCAAGGGGCTGACCCAGCCGATCACCGTCATCTACTCCGACCGCGACGGCATCGTCGGCCCCGACATCGCGGTCGACATCTACAACGACCACGCCCGCAACATCAAAGTCGACAGCACGCACCTCGGCCTAGGCATCAACCCGCGTGTGTGGCGAATCGTCGCCGATACATTGGCGGGGAAGAGCTAGTTGTTCCCCCGCGAAGGCGGGGGCCCAGAGCGTTGGAAAGCGACCGTTGCATCGGGCCCCTCTGGATCCCCGCCTTCGCGGGGATGCACATGATGGTGACAAACGCCAAAAAATCCCCTATGCGCCGCGCCAATCATGACAGTTAAAACCCTCCCCTCCCAGCCGAAGGTCGGCATGGTTTCGCTCGGCTGCCCCAAGGCGCTCGTCGACAGCGAACGGATTCTGACCAAGCTGCGCGCCGACGGCTATGGCCTGTCGCCCGATTATGCGGGCGCCGATGTCGTGCTCGTCAACACCTGCGGCTTCCTCGACTCGGCGAAGGAAGAAAGCCTCGAGGCGATCGGCGAAGCGATGGCCGAGAATGGCCGCGTCATCGTCACCGGCTGCATGGGGAACGAGGCCGAGGTCATCCGCGCCCGCTTCCCGAACGTCCTCGCAGTCACCGGCGCGCATCAGTACGAACAGGTCGTCGACGCCGTCCACGACGCCGCACCGCCGACGCAGGGCCCCTTCGTCGACCTCGTCCCCGAGGGCGGGCTGAAGCTCACCCCGCGCCACTACAGCTATCTCAAGATTTCCGAAGGCTGCAACCACAGCTGCTCCTTCTGCATCATCCCTGACCTCCGCGGCAAACTCGTCAGCCGCCGCATCGATGCGGTGCTGCGCGAGGCTGAAAAGCTTGTCGCCGCAGGCACCAAGGAACTGCTGGTGATCAGCCAGGACACCTCGGCTTACGGCGTCGACACCCGCCACGATCCGCGTCCGTGGCACGGCCGCGAAGTCCGCGCGCATATGACCGACCTTGCGCGAGAACTCGGCCAGCTCCAGACCAGCGAAGGCCGCGCCCCATGGGTGCGCCTCCATTATGTCTATCCCTATCCGCACGTCGATGCGGTCATCCCGCTGATGGCCGAAGGGCTGCTGACGCCCTATCTCGACATCCCCTTCCAGCACGCCAGCCCGAGCGTCCTCAAGCGCATGAAGCGCCCCGCGAACGAAGCGAAGGTGCTCGAACGCCTCAAGAACTGGCGCGCGATCGCCCCCGACATCGCGATCCGCTCGAGCTTCGTCGTCGGCTTCCCCGGCGAGAGTGAGGATGATTTTCGTTATCTCCTCGACTGGCTCGACGAAGCGCAGCTCGACCGCGTCGGCGCGTTCCGCTTCGAACCCGTCGCGGGCGCGCAGGCCAATGCGCTCGATGACCAAGTCCCCGAAGAGGTCAAGGAAGAGCGCTACCAGCGTATCATGGACAAGACCGCCGCGATCAGCGCCGCCAAGCTCGAAGCCAAGATCGGCCGCACCCTGCCGGTGATCATCGACGAAGTCGGCGAAGCCGACCCCAACGACCCTGAATGGGACGGCAGCATCGGCGCGACGGGCCGTTCGCAGGCGGATGCGCCCGAAATCGACGGCCATGTCTATCTGCGCGACGTCGCGGCGACGCTGAAGGCCGGCGATATCGTCGATGTCGAAATCGAGGACGCCGACGAGCATGATCTGTTTGGGGTGGTGGCCTGACGCCACCCCCGAAAAATCGCTGTCCTACATTGTTCGAGCCGCTTAGCCTTGCGGGACGACGCCTGCCCTCGGCACCAGACACGGATTCGGTGTGAAGTTGCGCGATTTTCCGCGCATTCGGCAACAAGCCTCCCTTCCCTCCTTCGTCACCCCGGACTTGATCCGGGGTGACGAGGCTTGGTAGTATAGAATTTGCACAAAAGGCGATTTCAGTGTGAAGTTGCGCAGTTTTTCGTCACTTTTCGCCCGGGGCTTTTTCGTAAGGAACGGCTTTACGCATTCGATGTTATAAAGAGCAGATACCGCATCAGGGGCACCACATGCGATACACTCGACTGACAGCCGCCACATTATTACTGTCCGCCGCGCTCGCCGCCTGCGACCGCCAGACCGAGGTCGAAGCGCCGCCGCGCGCGACCGACAAGGCGCCCTCCCCGACACAGAAATCGCTGATCGCGGTGCCGATCAACGCCAGCACCGCGTCGCTCAAGCAGGCGCTCGAACGCGCGGTGCCCAAGACGCTGTGGACGATCAACCAGCGCGAGCGCGCCTGCGTCCAGCCGCAGCGGGTGAAAGTCTTCGGCAAGAAGGTCAAGGTGACACCGCCGATCGCCTGCACGATCGTCGGCCAGGTGACGCGCGGGCCGCTGCGGCTGCGCGGCGAAGGGAGCGAGATCGTCGTCGACGTGCCGCTTCGGGCAACGATCGCCGCACGCGACGTCGGCGGGGTGCTGAAGGGCGAGACCGCGACGGGCGCGGCAATGGCGCATGCGCGGGTCCGGATCGAACTCACCCCCGACTGGCGCACGCAAGGCAAGGCACGGATCAGCTATGGCTGGACCAAGGCGCCGGGCATCGATTTTCTCGGGCGCCGGATCACCTTCACCGATCAGGCCGACGCGAAGCTGAAACCCGTCGTGGCGGACGTCGAGCGCGAGGTGACCCGCGAGATCGCCAAGATCGACATCCGCAAGCAGGCGGCCGACGTGTGGCGGCAGAGCTTCACATCGCTCGAACTCAACCGCGAGAACCCGCCAGTGTGGATGCGCGTCACGCCGCAGCGCATCCTCTATGGCGGCTATCGGATCGAGGGGCAGCGCTTGAACCTCAATCTCGGGCTCGAGGCGATCACCGAAACCTTCGTCTCGGGGCGGCCCACCGACACCGCACCCACCCCGCTGCCGCGGCTGGTCCGCGAAATCCCCAAACCGCATTTCGACGTGCGCGTCCCGGTGATCGCCGATTACGCACAGCTCCAGCCCGTCGTCGACCGCGCGCTCGCCAAACGCTCCAAGCGGCCTTTCGTGCTGCCGAAACTCGGCTCGATGATGATCAAATTCGGCAAGTCGACGATCTATGGCGCTGAGGGCGGCCGGATCGCGGTGGGCGTCGACGTGGAGGCGAAGCTGGAGATGCGATCGGGCGCGCCGACGCGCGGGCGCATCTGGATGACCGCGATCCCGGCCAACAAGCCGGGATCGGCCGAGGTCCATTTCACCGACCTCGTCATCAACGGCGACACCGACGGCGTCGGCGGCGACCTGCTCATCCTCCTCGGCCGCAGCGAGGGTTTCGCGCCATTGATCGCCGACGCGTTGACGCAGAATTTCACGAACGACCTCGGCAAGCTGCAAGGCAAGATCAAGCGCGCGGTCGACCAGCGGCGCGAAGGCGCCTTTGTCATCCGCACCCGCGTCGACCGCTTCGAAACCGGCGAGATCAAAGCCTATGGCAACGGCCTCTACCTGCCGGTGCGGATGGTCGGCGGGGCCAGCGTCGATTACCGTCCGGCACGTTGATCAGAACAGGCGGGTGATCGCATAGAAGACCGCCGCCACCGCCGCGCTCGCCGGGATGGTGATGAACCACGCCGCGACGACATTGCCCGCAACGCCCCAGCGCACCGCGGTCGTCCGGCGGGCGACGCCGGCGCCGATAATGCTGCCGGTGATTGTATGGGTGGTCGACACGGGGATGCCGAGCAGGCTGGCGGTGAACACCATGATCGATCCGCCGGTCGATGCGGCGAAGCCCTGATGGTGCGACAGCTTGGTGATGCGCCCTCCCATCGTCTCGATGATCTTCCACCCGCCCGACAGCGTGCCAAGCGCGATCGCGATGTAGCAGCTGAACGCCACCCAGTGCGGCACATGGAATTCGCCTCCGAGATAGCCGGTCGAATAGAGGAGCACGGTGATGATCCCCATCGTCTTTTGCGCGTCGTTCAGACCGTGGCTGATCGAATAGGCGGCGGACGAAAAAAGGTGGAGATGGCGGAAGGTCTTTTCGGCGAAACCGGCGGTCGCGCGGCGGAGCGCCCAGCTGCTGACCAGCATCACGAGCATCGCGAGCATCATGCCAAGTAAAGGCGACAGAAAGATCGCGATCACGGTCTTGTTAAGCCCGGTCCATTCGATCCCCTCGAACCCGGCATGCGCGACGCCCGCACCGACGATCCCGCCGACGAGCGCGTGGCTCGACGAGGACGGAATTCCCTTCAGCCAGGTGACGACGTTCCAGAACATCGCACCGACCAGCGCGCCGAACACGACCGCGGGGGTCACCAGATCCTTGTCGATGATCCCCTTGCCGATCGTCTCGGCGACCTTGTGCAGCTCGGGGAAAATGACCGACAGGAAATAGGCCGCGAAATTGAAGAAGGCGGCGAAAAGTACCGCCTGCACCGGTCGCAGCAGCCGCGTCGCGACGACGGTGGCGATGCTGTTCGCGGCGTCGTGCAAGCCGTTCAGAAAGTCGAACGCCAGCGCGAGGATGACAAGGCCGACGAGGAGCGGGAAAGCGAGTTCGTGCATGGTGGACGTCCCCGCTTATGCGTGGTCGATGACCAGGCCGTCGATTTCGTTCGCGACATCCTCGAAGCTGTCGGTCACGCGCTCGAGATGGCGGAAGAGTTCGCGCGTGATCAGGAAGCGGGTCGGGTTCGATTCGCCATGCTCGCGGAACAGGCGCTTGAGCCCGGCGGCGTGGATTTCGTCGGCATGGCCCTCCATTCGGACCAGCCGTTCGGTGAGCTCGTGGAGCCGCGGACCGTTGGCGCCGATGTTGCGAAGCAGCGGCAGCGCTTCCGCCGTCAGCCGCGCGGCGTCGACGATGATGCCGGCGATGTCGCGCATTTCGGGCTCGAATTCGGTGACGTCGTACAGGTCGACCGCACCCGCGGTCTTCTGCATCTCGTCGATCGCGTCGTCCATCGAGGCGATCAGGTCGGTGATTGCGCTGCGGTCGAACGGGGTCAGGAAAGTGCGGCGGACGGTCTGCAGCACTTCGCGGGTGATCGCGTCGGCGTCATGCTCGCGCTCGATGATTTCCTGAACATGGTCGGCCATGCCCTCGCCGCCCTGCAGCATCCGCGACAAGGCATTCGCCCCGGCGACGAGCGTCGCGGCGTGGCTTTCGAACAATTCAAAGAAATTTCCCTGTCGCGGCAGCAAACGCTGAAACCATGCGAACATCCAGCTAACCCCTGTCTTGTCTGCTACATTGTGGGCGACCCCGCGCGGCTGGGCGACGGCGCGGAAACCGCCATCGCCGAACGAGCGGATCAGCGCCTGCAAATCGGGTTCCTCGACCGCCGAGGCGGCGTCGCGGAACGAGAACCATTTGCGGTCGCGTTCGTCCATTTCCTTCCAGTCTTCGAGCTCGTTCGTCACGGCGAGCGGGAAAACTTCGACATTGTACATGATCGATGCGCCGTTTGCCCGGCGCTTCCTATATTCATAGCTGCCGATCGGCGTCGGGCAGACTGCGCCGATCACCCCTGCCTCTTCCTCGGCCTCGACCGCGGCGGCGGCGTGGCGCGACATGCCGGTCAGCGGATTGCCCTTCGGCACCACCCAACGCTTTGTCTCGCGCGACGTGATCAGCAGGATTTCGGTCGGGCCATCGTGCGCGGGTCCACCGAATCGATAGGGAAGGACGGCGATCTGGCGCAACTTGTTCAGTCCCTTTCGTGGGCGGGGGGTGGCGGATCGCCGAATGGTTACAAATGAGTTTCGCCTCTATGACGTATTTGTGACAGCCACAAGCGAAGCTGCGCTCGCTAGCCGCACTTTCCGTAAACGTCAATTCGATTGCAAAATGAAACGCGGTGCGTAATCTACCCATCAAACATAGTCGGGAGACAGGATGATGGCAGGTACGGCGACGATGGGACGCCCCGCGGACGCGAAAGCTGCACCGGTCGATCAGGATATGCTGATCGTCGGCGCGGGGATTTCGGGCATCGGCATGGCCGTGCATTTGCAGATGAATTCGCCCGACCGCAGCTTCGGCCTTGTCGAGCGCCGCGAACAGCTTGGCGGCACCTGGGATCTGTTCCGTTACCCCGGCATCCGTTCGGACAGCGACATGCACACGCTCGGCTTTGTCTTCGAACCGTGGAAGCATGAAAAGTCGATCGCCGATGGCCCGTCGATCCTCGACTATCTCAATCGCATCGTCGACGAACGCCATATCCGCGAGCGCATCCGCTTCGACAGCAAAGTCGTTGGCGCCGACTGGGACAGCGCCGCAGCGCGCTGGACCGTGACGATGGAGGACAGCAAGGGTGCGACCTCGATCACGACCGCGCGCTGGCTTTACCTCGGCTCGGGCTATTACGACTATGACGAGCCGTTCGACGCGCAGTTCGCAGGCCGCGAGGATTTCCGGGGGCAGATCATCCACCCGCAATTCTGGCCGAAGGACCTCGACTACAAGGGTAAGAAAGTCGTCGTGATCGGATCGGGCGCGACCGCGGTCACCATTGTGCCGTCGCTGAAGGAAGCCGCCCACGTCACGATGCTCCAGCGCACGCCGACCTGGTATTTTATCCGGCCCGCCAAGGACGGGTTCGCCAACTTCCTCCGCAAGTTCCTGCCCGAGACGCTCGCGTACAAGATCACGCGTTTCAAGAACGTCCGGTTGCAGGACATCGCCTTCCGCCGCGCGCGCGAAAAGCCGGAGAAGGTCAAAGAGTTCCTGACGAAGAAGCTGCGGGAAAGCCTTGGCGACCGATACGACGCCGAAGCCTTCACCCCGCCCTATAACCCGTGGGACCAGCGGCTCTGCCTCGTCCCCGATGCCGATTTCTTCGAGGCGATGAAGGCCGACAAGGCGTCGGTCGTCACCGATCATATCGAGAAATTCGACGCGACCGGCATCCAGCTCAAATCGGGCAAGCACCTCGACGCCGACATCATCGTCACTGCCACTGGTCTCAAACTCGCCGTCGCCGGCAAGATTCCGGTGCGCGTCGATGGGGCGCCGGTCGATTGGCATGACCATTTCTATTACAAGGCGTGCATGTTCTCGAACGTGCCGAACTTTTCGGCCGTCTTCGGTTATCTCAACGCCAGCTGGACGCTGCGCGCCGACATCGTGTCCGAATATGTCTGCCGCGTGCTCAATCATATGCGCGATACCGGGACCACGGTCGCGACCCCTGCGCTCGCCGATCCTTCGAGCCTCGAGGAGGAAAATGTCTTCGACTTCTCGTCAGGCTATATCCAGCGGTCGCTGCACATCATGCCGAAGAGTACGGTCGCGCTGCCGTGGCGGCTCAGCCAGAATTATGTGCAGGACCGGATCGACATGCGCACCGGCGCGATCGCCGATGGCGTGCTGAGCTTTAGCGACGCCCGCGCGGTCGTGGCGGCGCCCGCCGAACTTGAGGCTGCGGAATAAGCGTCAGGCGGCGCGTTTGGCGCGCTGCCGCCGAACCAGCCAAAAGACCAGTCCGCCAATTGCGAGCAATATGATGGGACTGCCGATGCGCAGGGCCTTCGCGCCCGCCTCATATTGCTCGATGAATTGCAGCGCGGGCGGTTTGGTCGCGCTGCCCAGCACATTCCATTCGGTGATCAGTAACGGCGCCTCGTTCTTGGCATAGAAACGCAGCGATACGGTCGTCCATTTTCCTTTGCCTGATCCGACCACGACCACCTCTTCCTGGCGCTCCTTCAACCCGGCCGTGACATTGGTTTTCCAGTTATAGGAAGCGAGCTGCCAAGTCGCTTCGCCGTTGGGGCACTCGCGCGGCAGCGCCGGGGCCGCGGCTTCAACCGATACCGCGATTTCAGGGTGCAGCTGACTCTTGATGCTCGCGGGATCGGTACAGAATCGCTCGCCAATCGCGACCAGTTCCTTCTGACGGTCGGGTGCGACCATCTTGTCGAGGGCGGTCCGAAAACTGCAGCCGCCAAGTGCGGCGACCAACGCTGCTGCCGAACCGATCCGATAAAATCGACGCATCCGCCCTCTCCCCTGCTTGCCCAGAAGAAGAATGACGGATTCGGCAGAGATAATCCAGTTTTATGGGCGCATGTCAGTCGGCTTGTTCGGGCTTGCTCTTAATCGAACCCCTCACGAATTTTCATAGACTCGTCAGTCAGTTGATGGGGAGGAAATCGCGCGCGAACTCGTCTTTCACGGCTTTGACGAGCGCGCCCGTCACCGGCACGTTGATCCTGTAGGATCCCTCGGCATAATGACCAACCTCATAGGGGCCGATCGCAATCGTCATGCGGTCGAGAAAGCGTCCGTTGGACGACCCGAGCCACACCGTTTGCGCCGAGGCGGGGGGACATTTGGCAAAGACACTGTCCGGTGCATCGTCCGCCTTAATGCCCTTTGCCGCCTTCGCCCGCTTGATCCCAGCGCAGAAAGAATCGCGGATCGCATTGTCGAAGGCTTCGCCACTCTTGAACAGGTCGAGCGGTTTCAACTGCTTGCGACCGTTGCGATCCCATATCAGCGTATCGAAGGCATCATTCCCATGGGCGCCGCCAGCGTAGCTTTCGATCTTGGCCGACAGGCTAAGAAATCGCGGCGTGCCGGTCACGCGTTGCCAAATCTGCCGATGACTATGCGCGCGATAAGACAAATTGGCTTTCTCCGCAGCTGCTTTGTCGCGCTGTGCTGCCGCCACCAGCGCCTCACGCTTCGTCGCACGGTCGCTGTCGAGAACCTTGGCGAGTCCGGGGATTTGGGCGGCATCCGCAGGATAGGCGTAAACGAACTCGATCAGGTCGTTGCTCTCGCTGACATTCGACGCGAGGGCGCCCTTTGCAGCCTCGTCGGCGGCGGCCCCAGGCGGAGCCCCAGGCACCGACGCGGCAGCCACTTTGTCGACCTTCGTCGGCTTGTCGTCGGAACATCCCGCCAACAGCAGTGCGCAAGCAAAAATCGAAGTGGCATTTCGCCGGAGCGTTTCGGTCGTCATGCAGACATAACGCCGGGAATCGACAAAATATCCCGAGCGGCCTAGCACCGCGTGCATGACCGACTATTCCGACCTGATCCAGCCCGACAAGGGGCAGGACGCGCGCCCCATCCATCTCGTCGACAAAAAGGGCTATGACGAATGGCTGAAGGGCCGCAGCGCCCGCGAACGTTCGCACCTTGCCGCGGTCGGCTTCAAACCCGATGCGTTTGTCCACGCGATCCTGCCCGGCGACGACCCCGAAAAATGGGCGGTCGTGACCACGGTTGCCAAGATCGATAGCCTGTCGGCCTGGTGCCTCGCCAAGCTCGCACAAATCCTTCCCGAAGGCCGCTACCGCATCGAAGGCCAGCAACCGGGCAAGGCGCTTTTCGGCTGGATGAGCGCGCAATATCGTTTCGACACTTATAAATCGAACCCGCCAACCAAAGGTCCGCGTGTGCTGCTGACGAGCGATGTCGGTGCGATCGCGCCGATGGTCGCGGAAATGCGCGCGACCGCGCTCGTCCGCGATCTCGTCAACACACCCGCCGCCGATATGGGACCCGCCGCGATCGAGAAGGCGGCCGAACGCATCGCCAAGGCGCATGGCGGCAAGCTGACCGTCATCAAGGGCGAGGCGCTCGAACAGGGCTATCCGATGATCCATGCGGTCGGGCGCGCGGCGGCAAAGCATCACGCGCCGCGGCTGATCGAGATCGAATGGGGCAAGGACGATCATCCGCGTATCGCGCTGGTCGGCAAGGGGATCAGTTTCGACAGCGGCGGGCTCGACATCAAGTCCGCGGCGGGCATGCGGTTGATGAAGAAGGATATGGGCGGCGCCGCGCACGTGCTCGCGCTCGCCGAACTGGTGATGGCGAGCGGGCTGCCGGTGCGGCTGCATTGCCTGATCGCCGCGGCCGAAAATGCCATCTCGGCCGATGCGTTCCGTCCGGGCGATGTCCTGAAGAGCCGCCTCGGGCTGACGGTCGAGATCGGCAACACCGACGCCGAAGGGCGGTTGGTGCTGGGCGATGCGCTGACGAAGGCGGGGGAAGGCAAGCCCGAGTTGATCGTCGATTTCGCGACGCTGACCGGTGCCGCGCGCGTCGCGCTCGGCCCCGACCTGCCGCCGCTTTTCGCCAATGACGACGCGCTCGCCGAAGCGATGCTTGCGGGTGGGATCGACCGCGACGATCCCTTGTGGCGGATGCCGCTGTGGGACGGCTATGCCGACCTGCTCGAAACCGATATCGCCGACCTTGGCAATGCGGGCAGTTCGGCCTTTGCCGGATCGATCACCGCGGCGCTGTTCCTGAAGCGCTTTGTCCCCGAGGGCGCCCTATGGGCACATCTCGACACCTTCGCCTGGCGCCCTTCGGCAAAGCCGGGACGGCCGAAAGGCGGCGCCGCGCTGGGATTACGCGCGGCATGGGCGATGCTGCAGGCGCGCTACGACCGGCGCGGGAAAGCCTGAACATTCTTGATCAAGAGGGTCCTGCTGGTCTAATGGCGCGCGATTGTCCGCCGCGTGCGGAACCCAGCTTTTTACAGGACGGCAAGTGACAGCAGAAAGTGGCGATAATTCAGCGGCAAACCGCGTACGCATGGGGCGTCCCGGCGCCGCGGGCGCGGGCCGCGATCGCTTTGGTCTGACCGGCACGTCGCAGAGCTTCGATCCGCGCGTCGTCGCGATCCGTCCCGACCTTGCCGACATCGCCGTCGCCGGAACGCATTTCGCGCCGCACTACGCCGCGCCGATGATGCGCAGCGGCGTGCTGCCCGGCGCATCGCTGCGCGCGTCGCCGTCGGTCGATGCCGACCAGACGAGCGAGCTGCTGTTCGGCGAAGGCTTTGCCCTGCTCGACCTCACCGGCGGCTGGGCGTGGGGTTATTGTCTTGCCGACCATTATGTCGGCTATCTCGCTGCGGAAGCGCTCGCCGCGCCGATCGCGCCGACGCACCGTGTCGAAATGATCGAGGCGATGCTGCACAGCGCGCCCGACGCGGCAAGCGGCGGCCCCGCCGTCCTGCCGCGCGGCGCGCTGGTGATGGGCGAGCCCGAGGGCGAATGGCTTGCGACGTCGCACGGCTATCTGCCGCTGGCGTCGCTCGTCGAAGTCGGCACGGAGGACAATGACCCCGCCGAACTCGCCGAACAGATGATCGGTACGCCCTATGTCTGGGGTGGCCGCACCGCGAAGGGCATCGATTGTTCGGGCCTCGTCCAGCTGGTGTGGGCGGCCGCGGGGATCCAGCTGCCGCGCGACAGCGACCTCCAGTTCGCGGCGCTCGGCACCGACAAGGATGTCGATCCGGCGCAGCTTGCGCGCGGCGATGTCATCTTCTTTCCCGGGCATGTCGGCATCATGGCCGACAACCAGACGATCATCCACGCCAGCCGACGATGGATGGCGGTGAACAGCGAACCGCTGGCCGACGTGATTGCGCGATCGGCGGCGAAAGGGAATGATGTGCCGGTTACCGGCTATAAACGACTGCGGTAAAAAATCATGACACAGACGGTCTTCATCGATGGCGCGGCGGGAACGACGGGCCTGGAAATTGCCGAACGGCTTGCCGGGCGTAGCGAGTTCGCACTCCTCACCCTGCCCGACGCCGAACGCAAGGATGCCGCGCGCCGCGCCGAAGCGCTGAACGGCGCCGATTTCGTCATCCTCTGCCTGCCCGACGCCGCGGCGATCGAGGCGGTCGCGATGATCGGCAACGACCGCACCAAGGTCATCGACGCGTCGACCGCGCACCGCGTTGCACCGGGCTGGGCCTATGGTTTCCCCGAACTGAGCGCTGCGCAGCGCGACACGATCGCCGCCTCGACGCGGGTCAGCAATCCGGGCTGCTATCCGACGGGCTTTCTCGCGCTGGTCGCACCGCTCGTCGCTGCGGGCATTGTGCCGGTCGATGCGCGGCTCAGCGTTAATGCGGTGTCGGGCTATTCGGGGGGCGGCAAGGAATTGATCGCACGCTTCGAGGCCGAACGCGACATCGGCTTTCGCAGCTATGGCCTGTCATTGAATCACAAGCATGTGCCCGAAATGCAGCGGGGCGCCGGCCTGACGCATCCGCCGCTGTTCGCGCCGGCGGTCGTTCCCGTCTATCGCGGCATGCTGGTCGAGGTGCCGCTGAGTTTCGACGCACCGACCGCCGATGCGGCGTTCGATGCGCTCGCTGCCCATTTCGACGGCTCGCCATTGGTATCGGTGCGGCGCGGCGACGAGAGCGAATTGCTGCTCAGTCAGAAAGACGAGGCGACCGACCGGATGGAGCTGACGCTCTTTTCCGATCCTGCCGGTCGTCAGCTCCGCCTCGTCGCGCGGCTCGACAATCTGGGCAAGGGCGCGAGCGGCGCGTGCGTCCAGAATCTCAACATCATGGCGGGATTGCCCGAAACCGCGGGCCTGCGAATCTAGCTGCTCAGTGCACCGTGTCGAGGATGTCCTCGATCGACAAATAGGTGATCAGCCGCTCGATCTGGCGCCAGCGCGCGAAATGCACGTGGTTGCCGAGCACGCGATATTGCTCGGCCCGCGCCGCCGCGGCAAAGCCAGCTTCTTCGCCATGCATGCTGATCAGCGCATGGGCATCCTCGACCGCATCGCGGTCGGTGAGAAAGGGTGCTGGCAGGTGCATCAATTCCTGGTCCGTTAGGGTGAACGCCGTCCTACGCCCCGCCCCTCACCGCGCCGTTCCCAACCGTGATGAACGACTGGGTAAGGTTAATTGCTGGCCGTCACCGGTTAACCCTTCGCGTGCCGATGCAACCCCTTTGACGCCGCGCCTTGCCCGTGTAGACAGGCGCCATGCGCAAGATCCTGAAATATGCCGCCCTCGCCCTGTTGCTGCTGCTGATCGTCGGCGGCATCACATTATACATCATGTCGCGCCCCGATGTGGCGCGCTTCTCGACCGCCGAGCTCAGCGGCCGGGTGCCGGTGATGGCGTCGCAAAAAACCGAGAGCTTCCCGACGGTCAATGTGCCCGAGGCGACGAGCTGGCCCGCAGGCCAGGCGCCGCGCGCGGCGCAAGGACTGGCCGTGGCGCGCTTTGCCGAAGGGCTCGACCATCCGCGCACGATGCTGGTCCTTCCGAACGGCGATATTCTCGTTGCGGAATCGCAGAGCCCGCCGCGCAAGGATGGCGGCGTGCAGGGCGCGGTCATGAAGAATCTGATGGGCAAGGGTGGCACGGGCCGGAAACCGTCGGCGAACCGCATCACCCTGCTTCGCGACGCCGATGGCGACGGCAAGGCCGAGGTGAAGACCGCCTATATCACGGGGCTCAATTCGCCCTATGGCATGGCGCTGGTCGGCAGCACGCTGTACGTCGCGAACACCGACGCGCTGCTCGCCTTCCCCTATGTGGCGGGCGAGACGAAGATGAACGGCAAGTCGGCCAAGCTCGTCGACCTGCCCGCAAAGGGCACCAACCGCCATTGGACGAAGAGCCTCGCGGTCGCACCCAACGGCTGGCTCTACATTGGCGTCGGCGCCGACTCGAATATCGGCGAAGCGGGCATGAACCGCGAGTTCCGCCGTGCCAGCGTGCTCGAGGTGCGGCCCGAGAATAAATATATGCGCACCTTTGCGGCCGGCATCCGCAATCCGGTGGGCCTCAATTTCTATCCCGGCAGCGACCGGCTGTGGACCGTCGTCAACGAGCGCGACATGCTCGGTAGCGACCTGGTCCCCGACTATCTGACCGACGTCACCGAAGGCGATTTCTATGGCTGGCCCTGGTATTATTGGGGCGGCTACATCGACCCGCGCGTCGAGCCCGAGGCCGAGGATCGCCGCCAGTACGTCAAGCGCCCCGAATATGGGCTGGGGGCGCACACCGCGCCGCTGGGCTTCACCTTCACCCAGGGTCTCGACCTTGGCGATCGCTGGGCCAATGGCGCGCTGATCGCGCTGCACGGGTCGTGGAACCGTGAGCCGGTGGCGGGGTACAGCGTGGTGTTCGTCAAGTTCGGCGCGGGCGGCAAGCCCGTCGACGCGCTGCCGGTCACGCTGCTCGACCAGTTCCTCGGCAAGGACGGCAAGACGACCCGCGGCCGGCCGGCCGATGTGAAGGTCGCGAAGGATGGCAGCGCGCTGGTCGCCGACGATACCGGCGGGGTGATCTGGCGGGTCGCGAAGGCGGGATAGTGTGCCAGCTATATGCCGGTTGCTGTCAGTTTCTTTCCTGCTGCTTGCAGATCTTCACCCATCCGGGTCGCTTCCAACCCACAGCGCTGCGTTTCGGCAGATAATTCCGGTGCCCGCTTCTTAAAGAGGTCCGGGGTTAAGAGTTCGACCATGCGGAGCGTGGGATGCCGTCCATTCAGCTTGCCAACAAAATAGGTCAGGACGCTTCCCAGATACGCCTGATCAGTTGAAGAAGTGCCGTTTTGGGCAGCCTTGCCGATCAGGACGCTCACCGCGACCAAACAATTGATGTCAGCCTGATCCTGTTCCGAAAACGCGGTCGGCGCAACTGCCAAGGCGGGCGTGGCAAATGCCAACGCCACGCCAATACCCAAACCGACACGGATCGAGGTGCGCGAGATCACACCCGCATCGGCATCAGCACGTACAGCGCCGGGCTCTTTTCGCTTTCGCGGATCAGCGTGGGGGCGTTCGCGTCGGCGAGGTGGAGTTCGACGGTGTCGCCGTCGACCTGACCCAGGATGTCGCTGAGATAGCGGGCGTTGAAGCCGATCTCCATCGCGTCGCTGTCATAGGAAGCCGCGACCTCTTCGGCGGCGGTGCCGTTTTCGGGGCTGGTGACCGACAGGGTGATGCGGTCCTTGTCGAGACCGACCTTGACCGCGCGGGTCTTTTCGCTGGCGATCGTCGAGACGCGGTCGACACCCTGATAAAGGCTCTTCGGATCGACCTTGAGCAGCTTGTCGTTCGCGGTCGGAATGACGCGGCTGTAATCGGGGAAGGTGCCGTCGATCAGCTTCGAGGTCAGGATCGCATTGCCGAGCTGGAACCGGACCTTCGACGCCGACAGGCTGATTTCGACATTGCCCTCGGCTTCGTCGAGCAGCTTGCGGATTTCGGTGACGCATTTGCGCGGCACGATGACGTCGGGCATCGACGACGCGCCGTCGGGGCGCGTGACGGTGTAGCGCGCGAGGCGGTGGCCGTCGGTCGCCGCGGCCTTGAGCACCGGACCCGACGCATCCTCGGCAACATGCAGGAAGATGCCGTTGAGATAGTAGCGCGTTTCCTCGGTCGAGATCGCGAAGCGCGTCTTGTCGATGATCTGGATCAACTCGGCGACGGGCAGTTCGAAATTGGTCGGCAGGTCGCCCTCGGCGATCACCGGGAAGTCGTCGCGCGGCAGCGTCGGCAGGTTGAAGTTCGACTTGCCGGCCTTGACCTGCATCTTGCCCTCGGCGGCGGCGAGGCTGACCTCGGCGCCCTCGGGCAGCTTGCGGGCGATTTCGAAAAGCGTGTGCGCCGACACGGTGGTGGTGCCCGGCGTCTCGACCTTGGCCGCGATCGTTTCGACCACCTGCAAGTCGAGGTCGGTCGCCATCAGTTTCAATTGGCCCGACGCATCGGCTTCGATCAGCACGTTCGAGAGGATCGGGATCGTATTGCGCCGTTCGACCACCGACTGGACGTGGCCGAGGCTTTTCAACAACACTGCGCGTTCGATCGTCGCTTTCATTCTAAATCCGCCATCCCTGTGTTTCGCGGGAAAAGTCCCTTAGGGACAGACCATCGGAGGCGATTCGCACCCCGATTCCGGCCCCTGAAAATGTCCACCTTCCTTAACGTACGCATCGCGGCGTGCAAGCCATGCTTGCAAAGCATCCCCAATCGCGCAAACGAGGATCGATGCGGCGCTGGGCCTCCCTTTTCCTGATAGCGGCGGCGATGCCCGCGGTGGCGCTTGCCGCCAGCCCCACGGCGCTCGGCATTTTTGATGGCTGGGGCGCGTTTCGCGACCCGGCGACGCCGCGCTGCTACGCGCTCGCCGCGCCGTCGGCGACGATTGGGACGCCGAAGGTCAAAGCCTATGCGAGCGTCGGATATTGGCCGAAGTCGCGCATTCGCGGGCAATTTTACGTGCGCCTGTCGAAAGAGCGCGCGCCCGGGCGCGAGCTGCGCCTGACGATCGGCAGCCGCCGCTTCATCCTGACGGGCAATGGCGCGCACGGCTGGGCCGGCGACCCGCGGATGGACGCCGCGATCGTCGCCGCGATGCGATCGGCGCCGAGCATGAGCGCCGAAAGCGGGACCGCGACGGGCGGCGCGATCGCCGACACCTACCGCCTGCGCGGCGCGGCGACGGCGATCGATGCGGCGGCGCTGGGGTGCGCGAAGCTGCGGTAGGGCGCTTTGGAGAAGTGGCGGATTTCCGCGCAACTTCACGCGCGATTCGCATTTCGGCTTCCCCTTCGTCATCCCGGACTTGAGCCGGGACCCATGCGACGCAACGGGAGAAGCTGGACCCCGGATCAAGTCCGGGGTGACGAGGCAAGAGGAAAAGGCGCTTTCGCGAAACGGCGGAAAACTGCGTAACTTCACTCGTGAATCGCTTTTCATCGCGCGCGTTGAAGGGCGCGAAAGGATGCCTGTAGCAGTTAGGAGGAAAGCTGCGTCGCAGGTCATCGCCGGGCAGGCTAGATCGGTGCCATATTGTAGGACAGCGATTTCGGAACGGACCTGACGCGATGAAGACAATCGGCCTGATCGGCGGTCTGAGCTGGGAAAGCTCGGCGCAATATTACCGGCTGCTCAACGACGGCGTGCGGGCGCGACTGGGCGGGCTGCATTCGGCACGCGTCCTGCTGTTGTCGCTCGATTTCGCGCCCATCGCCGAATTGCAGGCGCGCGGCGACTGGGACGTGCTCGATCGCCAGATGGCGGACGCCGCCCGATCCTTGACGGCGGGGGGCGCCGAACTGCTCTTGATCTGCGCAAACACGATGCACCTGTGCGCCGAGGCGGTCGAGGCGGCGACACCGGTGCCGCTGCTCCACATCGCCGACCCCGCCATCGCGGCCGTCCAGGCGGCGGGCTTTTCGCGCGTCGGGCTGCTCGGCACGGCCTTCACGATGGAAAAGCCCTTTTATACCGCGCGCATGGCGGCGGCGGGTATCGAGGCGATGATCCCCGGCGATGCCGATCGCGCGATCGTCCACAGCATCATCTATGACGAGTTGGTGCAGGGCGTGGTCCGCGACGCATCGCGCGCCGAGTATCGGCGGATCATCGCCGCGCTGATTGCCGACGGGGCGCAGGCGATCGTCCTCGGCTGCACCGAAATCATGCTGCTGGTCGGCGAGGAGGATAGCGCAGTGCCGCTGTTCGACACGCTGGCGCTGCATGTCGATGCGGCGATCGAGGCCGCGCTCACCTAGGCTCGGTATCTGTTATTCCGTCATTCCCGCTCCCGCTTTTTCCTTCCTTCTCTTTGCGCCTTTGCTTGAGGCTCTTTCAGCGTTTCGCGCGAAGACGCGAAGGCGGTCTGCTAGCGCCAACGGAGTCAAAGCGGATTCCCGCCTTCGCGGGAATGACGAGATAAAATCGAGAGGTGCTGACCCTAACCCCGCGCGAGCTTCGTCAATTCTGCCGCGAGAAAGTCGAGCACGAGGCGGACGCGCGGGACATGGCGCAGCCGTTCGTGGGTCAGGAGCCACAGGCCCGTGGTGTCTTCGGCCTTGGGCGGGATGCAGCGGATCAGGTCGGGTTCGTGGTCGGCGATGAAGGCGGGCAATATGGTCAGCCCCATGCCCGAGCGCACGCCGGCGAGCAGGCCGGTGCCGGTGTCATATTTCATCACCACCGACTCCTCGAGCCCATATTGGCGCAGCCACGCCTGATAGGGTTCCCAGACATAGCCGCCGCCACCGATAAAGGGGTGGGCGGCAAGTTCCTCGCGGCTGTGCGGGATGCCGTGCAGGTCGGCATAATCGCGGCTGCAATAGACGGTCCACGGATTGTCGGCGATGCGCCGCCCGACGAGGCCCGCGCCGGTCGGCTGCTTGCTGCTGCGGATCGCGATGTCCGCCGCGCCCGCCGCCAGATCGCGCGGTTCGTCGGCGGTATCGAGATGGATGTGGATGCCCGGATGCGCGGCGCGGAGGTCGCGCAGGATCGGCGGCAGAATCGTCACCGCGAAGATTTCCATCGTCGTCAGGCTGACCGTGCCGCCGGCATCGCGCGAGCGCGCGCCCGCGGCCTCGCCGAAGCGGTCGGCGGCGTCGCGCACCGCCAGCGCGCTTGCGAGCATCGCCTCGCCTACCGGGGTCAGCGCATAGCCCGCCTGCCGCCGCTCGAACAGGACGACGCCCGTGGCTTCCTCGAGCGCGGCGATGCGCCGGGCGACGGTCGTCTGGCTGACGCGCAGCGCCTGCGCAGCCGATAGCGTGCTGCCGGTCTCCGCCACCGCGAGAAAGGCTTTGAGGTCGTTCCAATCGTACATGATGTCTTGTGCGTCATAATGGGCTTTTCGGCATTCTGCAATTTTGCAGAATGGCCCGGCAACATCGTTGCTCCTTTCGCCGTGCGCGATCGATTATTTGATGTCTCACCGGCTTTCTCCCCTCCTCCCCAGCCGGCCGATGGAGACTCAAGATGCAAAAGCTTCTGATCCTCGCCGCCCTCGCTGCCGTATCGATCGGTCAGCCCGTATCGGCGCAAACCGCCCCCGCGAACCCGAGCGTCGCCGTGGCGCACAAAGACCTCGACCTTCGGACCGCGGCCGGCACCAAGGCACTCGACCGCCGCATCTGGCGCGCCGTCGTCGAAGTGTGCGGCACCGCCCCCGATTTCGACATCGCGGGCAAGAATGACGTGCGGCAATGTCGGCGCGACACGCGGAGCGTTGCCTCGGCGCAGGCCGACGTGGTGGTCGCCAATGCGTCGCGCGGCGAGGCGATCCAGGTCAGCTCGATCCGCAAATGATCGGTGGACCCAAGTTGCAGGGCCCGTCAAAGCCGGGGCCATGATTCGGGCACGATCATGGTCCCGGCTTTTCCTAATGGTGACTTCCATATCTCGTCATCCCGGGCTTGACCCGGGATCCCGCTTGTGTGTCGGCAGCTTTCTTCTTCAAGCGGGACCCCGGATCAAGTCCGGGGTGACGATGATCGAAACATCCTTCCTGTGCCGCAGGCATAGGGAGGTGGTAGCGCGGAGCGCTGACGGAGGGGCCATGGCGCAAAGTCGCGGCCCCTCCACCACGCCCTGCGGGCGCGGTCCCCCTCCCCACGCCTTCGGCGCAGGGAGGATCAACGGCCGAAGATTGCGCTTTTCGCCCTTCCCCCCTATATGGCCGCCCATCATGCAGATTCCCGGCCATATCGACCCCGTCACGACGGGCACCGTTCCCTTGCGCGGCGGCAACCGCATCGACCTGATCGGGCTGACGCGCGACGCGATCGGCGGCGTGCTGGTCGAGGCGGGCCTTGATGCCAAGGCGGCGAAGCTGCGCGCCAAGCAGATCTGGCACTGGATGTACCACCGCGGCGTTACCGATTTCGAGGCGATGACCGACATCGCGAAGGCGATGCGCCCGTGGCTGACCGACCGTTTCATCATCGGCCGCCCGACGGTGCGCGAGGCGCAGGTGTCGAGTGACGGCACGCGCAAATGGCTGCTCGCCGCCGCCGACGGCCAGGAATATGAAATGGTCTTCATCCCCGACGCCGATCGGGGAACGCTCTGCGTGTCGAGCCAAGTCGGCTGCACATTGAACTGCCGCTTCTGCCATACCGGCACGATGCGCCTCGTGCGCAACCTCGCCGCGGGCGAGATCGTCGGGCAGGTGATGCTGGCGCGCGACGAACTCGGCGAATGGCCCAAGGGCAATATGGCGGGTTTTGGGGCGGGTTCCGGCCCCGACCCCGAGGACGAAGACGACGAAGAGGGCGGCAATTACACCGCCGACGGCCGCATCCTGACCAACATCGTGATGATGGGCATGGGCGAGCCGCTGTATAATTTCGACGAGGTCAAGGGCGCGCTCAAGATCGTCATGGACGGCGACGGGCTTGCGCTGTCGCGCCGCCGGATCACGCTGTCGACCAGCGGCGTCGTGCCGATGATGGCGCGCGCCGGCGAAGAGATCGGGGTCAACCTCGCGGTCTCGCTCCACGCGGTGTCGAAGGAAATTCGCGACGAGATCGTCCCGCTCAACCGCAAATATGGCATCGACGAATTGCTGAAGGCGTGCGCCGACTATCCGGGTGCGGGCAATTCGCGGCGCATCACGTTCGAATATGTGATGCTGAAGGACAAGAATGACAGCGACGACGATGCGCGCGAGCTCGTCCGGCTGATCCGCGAATATGGCCTTCACGCGAAGGTCAATCTGATCCCCTTCAATCCCTGGCCCGGCGCGATGTATGAATGTTCGTCGCCCGAGCGGGTGCGCGCGTTCAGCAACCTGATTTTCAAGGCCGGGATCTCGGCGCCGGTGCGCACCCCGCGCGGGCGCGACATCATGGCGGCGTGCGGGCAGTTGAAGAGCGCGGCGACCAAACCGACCCGCGCCGAACTCGACCGGATCGCCGAGGAAAAGCAGGCCGCACTCGGCTGAAGACGCCCCCGGCGTCTTTTTCCCATGTCCACAAACGTCAAAAACCCGCGGATATGCGGGATTGCGACCGCATACCTATTCTATACCGTGTGGTAAAAATAACACAGGTAAGAAAATTGTCATATTCTGAACGATCCGTTCATTGCAGCGACAGCCGCGAGCCCCATTTAGGGGGCGTCGCGACCCAAAGGGCGTGACCGATTAAAAGCAGAAGGAAAAAAACATGAAGAAATTCGCAGTTGCAGCCGCTCTCCTGACGGCCATCGTTGCAACCCCCGCACTGGCGGCTCCCGCTGGCGAAGGCCGCGTGGAAGTTCGCGGTGGCCTGATCACCGGCAATGGCCAGGATGAAGGCACGGCCGGCCTCGCAGCGGGTTATGACTTCGACCTCGGCAGCTCGACCTTCGTCGGTGCCGAAATCGCGGGCGACAAGGTCCTCGTTGACGGCGCGAACGTCCAGTTCTCGGCTGGCGGCCGCGCGGGCGCCAAGATCGGCGCCAACGGCAAGCTTTACGCCACCGGCGGCTACACCTTTGGCGACGTCGATGATCCGTACGTCGGTGCCGGCTACCAGCATAAGCTGGGCCAGAACCTCTATGCCAAGGGCGAATATCGCCACCAGTTCATCAACAACTTCGGCGACTTCGACACCTTCGTCGCCGGCGTCGGCTTCGCTTTCTGATCCTTTCGGAACAGCGAATGACAAAGGAGGGGCGACCTTAAGGGTCGCCCCTTTTTTGCCCTCAGCCGAACCACAGCGGGTTGATGAGGGCAATTAAATCCTCCCTGCCGCGCAGCGGTGGGGAGGTGGCAGCGGCGCAGCCGCTGACGGAGGGGTTAAGGACGCGACGTCACGGGGCCCCTCCACCATCCGCTTCGCGGACGGTCCCCCTCCCCATTGCTCCGCAACAGGGAGGATCTACTTATTCCGCGTTCGGCAGCGCCTGTTCGACCAGCGGCGCGAGTCCCTCGGCCACGACCGTCACGCCCTTGGCATTGGGATGCATATTGTCGCCGAGCATCAGCGCCTTGTCGGTGACCACATTGTCGAGGATGAAGGGATAGAAGCTCACATCATATTTCGACGCGAGTTCGGAAAAGATGGGGTTGAACTTCTTCGCATAGTCGCTGCCGAGGTTCGGCGCGGCCATCATGCCGGTAAGCAGCACGGGAATTTCGCGCTTTTTCAGCTCGGCGAGCATCGCGTCGAGATTGGCGCGCGTCTGGTCGGGGCCGATCCCGCGCAGCATGTCGTTGCCGCCAAGGCCGAGCACGACGAGCGCGGGCTTCGCCTTCGCATTATCGAGCACATAGGTCAGGCGCTGGCGCCCCGCGGCGGTGGTATCGCCCGAAACGCCGGCATTCTGGACACGCGCGACCACGCCATCGTCGGCAAGCGCGGCCTGCAATTGCGGCGCGAGCCCTTCCTTCGGACCGAGCTGGTAGCCCGCGTACAGCGAGTCACCAAAGGCGATCACGAGCGGCGCGTCGGCGGGAATCGCAGGCGCCGCTTTCGCCGCAACCTTGTCGTTCGTCGAAGCCGATGGATTTTCTGCCGATCCGCATGCGGCGAGTGGTTGGCAAAATATTGCGACACAACCATATGTAAGAGCAGAGCGCCATCCGGCCGTTCTCATTTCAAAGGGTCCTCTCCTTGCCCGACGCCCAACGACCACTAGCGGCCTTGGCGCCCGAAGTGGCGATCGCCGCCCATAATGTGACGCTCACGCTTGGAAGCGACAAGGCCCCTGTCGAAATTTTGCGCGGCGTCGACCTGGAGGTCGAAGCCGGCACGTCGGTCGCGCTGCTGGGGCCGTCGGGATCGGGCAAAAGCTCGCTGATGGCCGTGCTCGCGGGCCTTGAGCGTGCCAATGGCGGCAGCATCAACGTGGCGGGGCTCGATTTCGCTACGATGGGCGAGGACGACCTCGCGCGGGCGCGGCGCGGGCGGATCGGCATCGTGCTCCAAGCCTTCCACCTGCTGCCGACGATGACCGCGCTTGAAAATGTCGCGGTGCCGCTGGAACTCGCGGGTATCGCCGATCCCTTCGGTCGTGCCGCGGCCGAGCTTGAAGCGGTCGGGCTCGGGCATCGTCTGACGCACTATCCCGCACAGCTGTCGGGCGGCGAGCAGCAGCGCGTCGCGATCGCGCGCGCGATGGCAAGTTCGCCCGCGATCATCTTTGCCGACGAGCCGACGGGCAATCTCGACACCGCGACAGGCCACGCGATCATCGACCTGATCTTCGCGCGCCGCGCGGCATTGGGCGCGACATTGCTCATCATCACTCACGACCCCGAACTCGCCGAGCATTGCGACCGCGTCGTCGTGATGCACGATGGCAAGATCGAGGAACGGGCGGCGTGAGCGTCGCGAGCCGATCCTCCCTGTGGCGCAGCCATGGGGAGGTGGCAGCGCGAAGCGCTGACGGAGGGGCTAGTGGCGCACCGTCGCCGCCCCTCCACCACGCCCTTCGGGCGCGGTCCCCCTCCCCATGGCCTCCGGCCACAGGGAGGATTTGCTGATGCTCCCGCTCGCCACGCTCTGGCGGATCGCGCGCCGCGACCTGGCGACGCGCATCCGCGGTCTGCGCCTGCTTGCGGTCTGCCTGTTCCTCGGCGTCGCGACGCTCGCGGCGATCGGCAGCCTGACGCGCGGCATCACCTCCGAACTCGAAGTGCGCGGGCAGACGATCCTCGGCGGCGATGTCGAATTCAGCCTGCCGCAGCGCGAGGCTACCCCTGCCGAAATGGCGGGCTTTCGCCGCGTCGGCACGCCATCGGCCACCGTGCGGCTGCGCGCGATGGCGAACGATCCCGACGGCGAGGCTTTGTTGTCCGAGCTGAAGGCGGTCGACGGCGTCTACCCGCTCTATGGCACGATGCGGCTGGAAAGCGGCGCACGCCAAGGTCCTCCGCCTCCGGGCGGCATCTGGATCGGCAAGGATCTCGTCTCGCGGCTGGGCCTCAAGGTCGGCGAACGCGTGAAGTTCGGGGAGAAGACCTTCCTGATCGATGGCGTGATCGCCGAAGAGCCCGACCGGCTGGGCGAGGGCTTCACGCTCGGGCCCGTCGCGATCATCGGCCTGGCCGACCTGCCCGCGACGCAGCTGATCCAGCCGGGCAGCCTGTATGAAAGCAAATATCGCGTACGTCTGCCCGAAAGCGCGAACCCCGAAGCGGTCGGCAAGGCGCTGACCGCCGAATTTCCCGACGCGGGCTGGGACATCACCGACAGCAGCAACGGCGCGCCCGGCACGCGGCGCTTCATCGAGCGCATGGGGCAATTCCTGTCGCTCGTCGGCCTTGCCGCGCTGGTGATCGCGGGGATCGGCGTCGGCAACGGCGTCGCGAGTTATCTTGCGGGCAAGCGGCCCGGCCTTGCAACGCTGAAAGTGCTCGGCGCCGACAGCGGCACGGTGGCGCGTATCTATGGGCTGCAGATCCTTGCGGTCGCGGCGGTGTCGATCGTCGCTGGCCTGATCGTCGGCGCGCTCGCGCCCGCGATCATCGGCGCGATTGCGGGCGATGTGCTGCCCGTCAAACCCGGCGTTGCCATCTATCCGCTGCCGCTTGCGGTCAGCGCGGCCTATGGCCTGCTGATCGCCATCGCCTTTGCCCTGCCCCCGCTCGCGGCGACACGGCACGTTCCGGCCGCCGGGCTTTACCGCGCAACGGTAAGCGGCGCGGCGCGGGTCGACCGGCAGACGGTCATCGCGGTCGCGGCGGCGCTTGCCGCGATCATCGCGCTGGCGGTCGGCACGGCGCGCGAGCCCTTGTTCGCGCTCGGGTTCATCGGCGCCGCGATCGGGCTGCTGCTTATCCTCGTCGGGCTCGGCTGGCTGGTGCGGCGCACCGCAAGCCGTCTGCCGCGGCCGAAACGCCCGCTCTTCCGCCTCGCGCTCGCGAACCTGCATCGCCCCGGCGCCGCGACCGGCGCGCTGGTGGTCGCGCTCGGCCTTGGTCTGACCTTGTTCGTGACGCTCGCAGCGATCCAGACGAGCATCACCGCCGAGATCCAGTCGACCGTGCCGCAGCGCGCGCCGAGCTTCTTCGTACTCGACGTGCCGCGCACCGAGACGACACGCTTCCAGACGATGGTCGCGGCGGCCGACCCCAAGGCCGAGATCAACATGATCCCCGCGCTGCGCGGCAGCGTTACCGAATTTGCCGGGCAGCGCGTCGACGAACTCGCCGAACTGCCCGAGGGCGCGTGGGTGCTGCGCGGCGACCGCGGGCTGACCTATAGCCCCGTGCTACCCAACGGCAGCGAGCTGGTCGGCGGCCAGTGGTGGGCGGCCGATTACAAGGGACCACCGCTGGTCAGCGTCGAGCAGGAGGTTGCGACGTCGCTCGGGCTCAAGCTTGGCGATACGCTGTCGGTCAATGTGCTGGGGGTCGAGGTGCAGGCGAAGGTCGCCTCGTTCCGCACCGTCAACTGGGACAATTTCGGGCTGAACTATGTGCTCGTCTTTTCGCCCGGCACCTTCGACGCCGCGCCGCATAATATGGTCGCGACGGTCGCCGTCAGCCCGACGGCCGAAGCCGCTCTATCGCGCAGTATTCCGCGCGCCTTCCCATCGGCGTCGCTGATCGCGGTGCGCGATGTCGTGTCGCAGGTCACGACGTTGCTGACGCAGATGAGCCAAGCGATCGCCGCGGCGGCGAGCATCGCGATCCTTGCGGGCATTGCGGTGCTGATCGGCGCCATCGCCGCGAGCCGCGAGCGGCGCGTTTACGACAGCGTCATCCTGAAATTGCTCGGCGCGACGCGCGGGCAGATTTTGGGTGCGCAGGGCATGGAATATGCGGTGCTCGCGGCGATCCTCGCGACGCTAGCGCTGGGGCTGGGCCTTGCGAGCGCCTGGTATGTCGTGACGCAACTGTTCGAATTCGACTTCGCGCCCGATCCGCTGATCGTCGGTGCGACGTTGATCGGCGGCGCGGGGCTGTCGTTCCTGATCGGGATCGCGGGGAGCTGGCCGCTTCTGTCAGCGAAGCCCGCGCAGGCGCTGCGCAGCCTGTAGGTTTGCTGATCGAGCGGCGCGTCGGGGCGCGCTCTTGGGATTTTTTCTTTCGCACAAAGGCACAAAGGCACGAAGAGGGTTGTTCTTGCCGCCTTCGGTTGCTTGCCGATCGCGCGAAGCGCCTTTCGACTGTCGCCTACGGCGACGAACGGACACCGGCTATTGGCATGACCTCTTTGTGGCTTTGTGTCTTTGTGCGAAACCCTTTCCATCCGCACTTGGCCGCTTGAAATTACTTCAGTTCAACAAGCGGAGCAACGCCGACAATCCTGCGACGCCGAGGACAACCGCAACGATGCCGCGCCACACCGGCACGGGGACGCGGCCGAACAGCCGCGTCCCGACATGGTCGCCGAGCCACATCGGCACGAATAGCAGCAGCGACAGGATGAAGAGCTTCATCGTCGCGAGGCCGAGCCAGAGCGACGCGAGCGTGCCCGCGATGGCGGTTGCAAAGAAGACGAACATCATTGAGGCGCGCGCGACATCGGGCGCGATCCGCTGGCGGAGGTAAAAGGGCACGACGGGCGGGCCGGGCATTGCGGCGAAGCCGGTGAGAATGCCCGACGCGATCCCGGTCAGACCAATCGACATCCGCCCCGGGCGGTGGCCGTCGGGGTGCTGCGGCATCAGGATCAGCAGGAAGGCGGCGATGGCGATGATCGCGATCAGCAGCCGCGCGACGTCGGGCGTGACCGCCTTGAGCGCGAGCATGCCGAGCGGCGTCGCGAGCATCGCGAGCAGGCCGATCGGCAACGCGGTGCGGCGGTCGGCTCCCGCGGCGATGCGCCCGAAGCCGACCGGGCCGATCAGCAATTGCAGCAGGATGCCGAGCACGACCGCCTCGCCCGGCGGCATGATCAGCCCGAGCAAGGGCACAAGGATGATCGCCATGCCGAAACCGGTGAGGCCGCGCACGAAAGCGGCGCCGAAAGTCATCGCCGCGGCGCCCGCGAAGGTCCATGGCGCGAGGCCGACGAGGTGCGCGAGGTCGGTCATTGGGGGCCGAGCGTGACGAGCCAGGCGTCGGGCGGGGTGTTGAAACGGAGCGGCAACAGGCTGGTCCCCAGCCCCGCGCCGACGAAAACGCGCTGGCCGTCGTCGTCGATGTCACCGCAAGCGAAGCGGTCGCCGTAGCGCGAGACATAGGTCAGCGCGCCGATGAAGGGGAAACGGATCTGGCCGCAATGCGTGTGCCCGGCGAAAATTGCCGCCACCGGCCGTTTCACGGCGGGGACGATATCGGGGCTGTGCGTCAACAGCAGCGGCACACCCGCACCGAGCCGGTCCATCGCGGCGAGCGTGGCGGGCACATCGTCATGCCCCGAATAATCGTCGTCGACCCCGCCGACGACCAGCGGGCCGAGCTTGACCGCCTCATTCTGAAGGACGCGAAGGCCGCGCTTTTCGAGTTCACCGCGCAGCGCGTCGGGCTTGAACCAATGGTCGTGATTGCCCGGCGCAACGACGACACCCAGTGGCGCGCGGAGGCCACCGAGGGGAGTCACCACTTCGGCGGCGGTGTAGATATGCGTCGCGCTGCGCTTTTCGCTGACGAGGTCGCCCGCGATCAGCACCAGATCGGGCTTCAGCCGGTTGAGTTCGCCGACGATCCGTGCCAGCCGCGCGGGCGGCATATCGGGGCCCGCGACGTGGATGTCCGAGATCAGCAGGACTTTAAGCGGCGGCTGTCCTGCGGGCCAATCGGCGACCGCGACGGTCGCGGTGCGGATCTCCGGGTCGCGCGTTGCGTTCCAATAGCCTCTCGCGAGAAGCGCCGCGCCGACGAATGCCAGTAACAGCAGCCAGCGCAGCCACCGGCGCGGGCGACGCTTCTCCGCCGCGCTCAATCGCGCAGGTCGGGCGGGGTCGCCTCACCCTTCAGCATCGCGATCGCCTCGGCGAGCGGCATGATGCGCTGGCCGTCCTGTCCGAGCGTGCGGATCGCGACACTGCCTTCCTCGGCCTCGCGCTTGCCGATGACGAGCAGATAAGGAACCTTCGCCAAGCTGTGTTCGCGGACCTTGTAGTTGATCTTCTCGTTGCGCAGGTCGCTGTCGGTGCGGATGCCTGCCGCAGTGAGCTGTGCCACCGCATCCTTGGCATAATCGTCGGCGTCCGAAACGATCGTCGCGACGACCGCCTGCACCGGCGCGAGCCAGGTCGGGAAGCGGCCGGCGAAATGCTCGATCAATATGCCGATGAAGCGCTCATAGGTGCCGAGGATCGCGCGGTGGAGCATCACCGGGCGATGGCGTTCGCCATCCTCGCCGATATAGCTCGCATCGAGCCGTTCGGGCATCACGCGGTCGGACTGGATCGTCCCGCACTGCCAGGTACGGCCGATCGCGTCGGTCAGGTGGAATTCGAGCTTGGGGGCATAGAAAGCGCCCTCGCCCGGCAGTTCTTCCCAGCCATAATCGTCGTTCGCCATGCCGGCGCGCTCGACGGCTTCGCGCAGTTCGGCCTCGGCCTTGTCCCACATTTCTTCGGTGCCGAAGCGCATGTCGGGGCGCAGTGCGAGCTTCACGGCATATTTCTCGAAGCCGAGCTGCTTATACACGCGGTCGAGCAGCGCGCAGAAATCGCGCACTTCGTCGACGATCTGGTCTTCGCGGCAGAAGATATGGCCGTCGTCCTGCGTGAACTGGCGCACGCGCATGATGCCGTGCAGCGCGCCGTGCGGTTCGTTGCGATGGCAGCAGCCCATTTCGGCCATGCGCAGCGGCAAGTCGCGGTACGACTTCATGCCCTGACGGAAGATCAGGACGTGCGCGGGGCAGTTCATCGGTTTCAGCGCCATCCACTCGGCGCCGTCGGAGACGATCGGGCCGTCATCCTCGATGTTCGGCACCTCGTCGGGGATCACGAACATATTTTCGCGATATTTGCCCCAGTGGCCCGACTGCTCCCACTGGCGCGCGTCCATCACCTGCGGGGTCTTGACCTCCTGATAGCCCGAGCCGTCGATCGCGCGGCGCATATAGGCTTCGAGTTCGCGGTAGATGCGATAACCCTTGGGGTGCCAGAAGACGCTGCCATGCGCCTCTTCCTGCAGGTGGAACAGGTCCATCTCGCGGCCGATCTTGCGATGGTCGCGCTTCGCGGCCTCCGCCAGCCGCACCAGATGCTCGGCGAGCTGCTTCTTGTTGAGCCAGCCGGTGCCGTAGATGCGCGACAGCTGCGCATTCTTCTGATCGCCGCGCCAATAGGCGCCCGAGACGCGCGTGAGCTTGAACGCTTGCGCGTCGAGCTTGCCCGTCGAGGCCAAGTGCGGGCCGCGGCACATGTCCATCCAGCCGTCACCCGAGCGGTAGACAGTGAGTTCTTCGCCCTGGGGCAGTTCGGCGGCCCATTCGGCCTTGAAAGTCTCGCCCTCGGCCGCCCATTTGGCGATCAGCTTGTCGCGTTCCCAGACTTCGCGCGTCAGCGGGAGGTCGGCGGCGATGATCTTGCGCATCTCCTCCTCGATCAGCGGCAGTTCGTCGTCACGGAACGGGCCGCGATCGGCGGCGGGCGCGAAGTCGTAATAGAAGCCGTCGCCCGTCGAGGGGCCGAAGGTGATCTGCGTGCCCGGAAACAGATTCTGCACCGCCTCGGCGAGGACGTGGGCATAGTCATGGCGAAAGAGTTCGAGCGCGTCGGCCTCGTCGCGGCTCGTCACCAGCGACAGGTTCGTGTCTTCCTCGAGCGGGCGCATGATGTCGCGCAGTTCGCCATCGATCTTCGCGGCGAGCGCGGCCTTGGCGAGGCCGGGTCCGATGTCGGCCGCGATCTGTGCCGCGGTAGTGCCGCGCACGACTTCACGGGCAGAGCCATCGGGAAGGGTGACGCGGATCATCTGAGACATCGAAAAATCGGCCTTTCTTGCGCAAAAGTGCGGCGCCCCTTTGCCAGCATGCGATATGGGCGGCAAGGGGCGGATTCACAACAAAGCTTGCAATGATACAGTGTATCATTATCTGGCACGACGAACCCCTCCCGCGAAAGAAACCCCATGTGCCTCCCCGCCGCGCGCCCGCGCCTTGCCGACCTGACGGGGATCGCCCTGTCCTTCACCTGCCTGCTCCATTGCCTCGCGCTGCCCTTGCTCCTGCTTCTGGCCCCCGCGCTCAGCCGCTGGATCGCGCTGCCCGAGGGAGTCCATGCGGTGATCCTGCTGCTGGCGCTGCCCGCGGCGGCGATCGCGATGCGCGATGGTTGGCGGCGGCATCGGCGGATTGTGCCCGCGGTCCTCGCGGCCGCCGGGCTGGGCCTGCTCGCGCTCGGCCTGTCGGCGCATGAGGGGTGGATCGGCGCCGCCAATCCCGAGGCGGCCGACCGGCTGCTGACCTCGGTCGGCGCGCTGACGCTTGCCGCCGCGCATCTCGTCAACGGGCGCTGGCGTCACCGCGGCGGCGGGCATAAGCTGCCCGCATGACCGACGCCCCGCCGCTCCACAGTATCGCCGCGATCCTGCCGTGCACCGATCTCGATGCCAGCACCACTTTCTATGAAAATCTCGGCCTGTCGGTCATCGGTGACTATGGCAGCTATCGCCTGCTCGAGGATGGCAAGGGCTGGCAGCTTCAACTGACGAATGAGTCGCCCGAGGGATGGCTGGTGCCGGGGCAGAACCCGTTTGGGCTGTACCTCTACACCGAGCACGTCGCGGAATTGGCCGAGCGCGTGCGCGACGCGATCCTCGAACGCGAAAAAACACCGACGCACAAGCCGTGGGGCATGTATGAATTCGCGCTGTCCGACCCCGACGAAACGCTGGTCCGCATCGGCTGGCCGAGCCGGCTGATCGGCTGATCCCCCGAAATTGCCGTCATTCCCGCGAAGGCGGGAATCCCGATTTGGTTGCAATCGCGCGGAGAAAGCGGGATTCCCGCCTTCGCGGGGATGACGAGGAATTATATGCCACCCTTGTCATAATGACAACTATCCTTGACATGGATGGGCAATGATGTCAAACATACTTTACTTATTTACAAGGGAGCTTGACATGGACACCACCACGGTCTCGGCCAAACGCACGACTTCATTCTGGGCTCTGACCTTTGTCGGCGGGATGTTCGGCACGGGCCTTCTGCTTTTCACCGATTTCGTCCGCCCGCCGTGGGGCATGGCGATCATGATCCTGCCGATGCTGCTGTTGATCCCGATGGTTCGGGCCTCCGAACGAATGCGAAGCGCGACCGGGTGCGCCTCGCCCGCGTTGACGCGATACAACCGGCGGATGCTCGCCGCCTCCTTCGCCTATGTCGTCGGATTCCTGATCGCCGTCGCGCTGTTCAAGGAGCAGGCGGTTTCGAAGCCTGCCGCGGCGTTGCTGTCGCTTTTGCCGACGCTGCCCGCCTTGGGCATGATCTGGGCGATGACGCGTTATGTGATTGAGGAGAGCGACGAATATCTGCGCGCGCGCACGGTCAATGCCGCGCTGACCGCGACGGGGTTGCTGCTCGCGATCGCGACCTTCTGGGGGTTTCTCACGACCTTCGACGTCGCGCCGCACGTCCCGGCGTGGGCGGCGGTGCCGGTCTGGGCGGCCGGGCTCGGCGTCGGGCAGCTTGTCGAGAAGGTCCGCGGCGCGTGAAGAACCGCCTGAAGGTGCTGCGCGCCGAACGCGACTGGAGCCAGGGCGACCTTGCCGAGCGGCTTCAGGTATCGCGCCAGTCGGTCAATGCGATCGAGACCGGCAAATACGCCCCGTCGCTGCCGCTCGCCTTTCGCATCGCCGACCTGTTCGGCCTGCCGATCGAGGACATCTTCGTGCGGGACGGATAATCGGACGGATCGGCGCGTCACCCTTGCGGCAGATGGCCGCGCGCGCTAGGGCGACGGCCAGCCGGAAAGGAGCCTTCCCCATGTTCAAGCGCCTGTTCGTCGACCACCCCAAGAGCGTCGATGAGAGTTACATCGAGCATTTCGGCGTCGCGTCGAAATTCGGTGTCACGATGATCTATGGTGGGCTTTGCGCGCTCGTCCATGCCGTCGTTCCCGGCTGGTGCATCACCACGGGCAGCGACACGATCCAGCGGCTGAACCACATCATGGTCGAAAAGCGGCGCGCCAAGGGCCAGGCCGTGATGCAGATGAGCACGATCGACTGGGTCATCTGATGACTCGCCTTGCCTCCAATAAATAGGGACTGTCCCTATTTATGACCGACAAAGCGTCCGATTCCGACGGGACTTCCCTCATAAATAGGGACAGTCCCTATTTATTGCCTGCGCCCGATTATCTCGACCGTTCGGGCCGACCGCGGCTCGCCTATCGCCATACGGCCGGCACCAAGCCGACGATCGTTTTCCTGCCAGGTTATATGTCCGACATGGCGGGCGGCAAGGCGACCGCGCTGTTCGACTGGGCGGCGGCCGAGGGTCATGCGTGCCTGTTGCTCGATTATGCCGGATGCGGGCTGTCGGACGGATTGTTCGTCGACCAGAATTTGCTCGACTGGCGCGGCGATGTGCTCGACCTGATCGATGCGAAGGCCGAGGGGCCGGTCGTTATCGTCGGATCGTCGATGGGCGGGTGGCTGATGCTGCTCACCGCATTGGCGCTGGTGCAGCGCGACGGGCCGGGCCGGGTGGCGGGGCTCGTCGGCATCGCGGCGGCGCCCGATTTCACCGATTGGGGATTCAGCGACGCCGAGAAAGCGATCATCCTCGCCGAGGGCGCGCTGGTCGAGGAAACGCCGTACAGCGACCAGCCCTATATGACGACGCGCGGCTTTTTCCAGTCGGGCGAGGCGAACCGGCTGCTCAATACCGAAATCCCCCTCGTCTGTCCCGTCCGGCTGCTCCACGGCGAAGAGGATGGCGACGTGCCGTCCGACATCAGCCTGCGCCTGTCGGCGGCGCTCGCGAGCGTCGACGTGCAGGTGACGCTGGTGAAGGGCGGCGACCACCGCCTGTCGCGCGATACCGACATCGCGCTGCTGATCGACACCGTCGCGCGGCTTGCCGATGGCACGCGTTAGGCCGTGCTGAAGAGCAAAAAACGGAATGGCGTCCGAATTGTTTCGCACAAAGACGCAAAGACACGAAGAGGTTGGCGCAGAATCACTATGCTCCGCGCCGATTGCGCGAAGCGCCTTCATTATGATGTCGCATGCGGCAACGGGCTCGCTCTGAACGAAGCGCGGCATCTTTGTGTCTTTGCGTCTTTGCGCGAAACAAAAAAGCAGCTTCTGATTTAGAGGATACTCATGGCCCGCAGCGACTTCAAATTCAGCGTCAAGAAGCGTGTCCGCTATGCCGAGATCGACGCGCAGGCCGTGGTGTTCAACAGCCGTTATCTCGAATATTTCGACATCGGGATCACCGAATATTGGCGCGCCGCGGGCGTTTATGACCGGTGGCCGGCCAACAGCAGCCCCGAGTTCCACGTGGCGCGTGCCGAGGTCGATTACAAGGTTCCGATTCTGCTCGACGAAGAGATCGATATTTGCGTGCGCGCCTCGCGCGTCGGCAAAAGCTCGATGACCTTCCTGTTCGAACTGCATGGCGCGGGCAAGGACGACCTGCGCGCAAGCGGACAGTTGATCAACGTCCATGTCGCCGAGGCCCAGGGCGCACCGTCGCCCGTGCCGGACGAATTCCTATTCCTGTTCGAAGCGTTTGAAGAACGGGCCCTTCGCGCCTAATATAGCGCCATGACAAAATATCTTCACACGATGATCCGCGTGTCGGATCCCGACGCCACCGTCACCTTCTTCAAGCTGATCGGGCTCGAGGAAACGCGCCGTTTCGACGACGAGAAGGGCCGCTATACGCTGATCTTTCTCGCCGCCCCCGGACAAGGCAATGTGGCCGAGGTCGAGTTGACCTATAACTGGCCGCCCGCCGACGGCAGCGCGCCGGAAGACTATACGGGCGGGCGCAATTTCGGGCATCTCGCGTACCGGGTCGACGATATTTATTCGACGTGTCAGCGGCTGATGGACGCCGGGGTGACGATCAACCGTCCGCCGCGCGACGGCCATATGGCGTTCGTGCGTTCGCCCGACGGCATTTCGGTCGAGCTGCTGCAGGAAGGCACTCTCGACCCCGCCGAACCCTGGGCCTCAATGCCCAACACCGGCGCCTGGTAGGAGCGGCGCGGTGCCGGGCGTGTTGATCAACATCGACGTGCCCGACCTCGCCGCTGCGGAGCGTTTCTATACGCGTGCGCTGGGACTGATCGCGGCGCGGCGGTTCGACGACGACATCGTCGAACTGACCGGCTGCGAGGCGCCCATCTATCTGATCGCCAAGCGCGCGGGGACAACGATCGGTCCCAATGGCGGCGATTTCCGCCGCTACAACCGGCACTGGACGCCGGTGCACCTCGATTTTTCCGTCGCCGACCTTGATGACGCGGTGCGGCAGGCTGTTGCCGCGGGCGCAGTGCAGGAAGGCGAGACATTGGACCTGCCCTATGGCAGACAGGCGATGTTCGCCGATCCGTTCGGCAATGGATTCTGCCTGATCGAGTTCAACGCGCAGGGCTATGATGCCCTTCTGACCTGAGCGGGCGGATCAAGGTCCCGGCGTCGCCGCTCCGTCTTGAAGGGGTGAGACGCTGGAAAGGAGATATCATGGCTGCGCTGGACATCGTCCGTATTCCCGTTCTCAGCGACAATTATGTCTGGCTGGTCCATGACCCCGAAAGCGGAGCGACAATGGTCGTCGACCCCGCGGTCGCCGACCCCGTGCTTGAGGCCGCCAAGACACGCGGCTGGACGATCACCGATATCTGGAACACCCACTGGCACCCCGATCACACCGGCGGCAACGCCGCGATCAAGGAAGCGACAGGCTGCAAGATCACCGGTCCCGCGGCCGAATTTGCGCGCATCCCGACGCTCGACGTCCAGGTGCAGGGCGGCGACCGCGTGCAACTCGGCGAGCATTTCGCCGATGTCTGGGACGTGCCCGCGCATACCGCGGGGCATATCGCCTATCATTTTGCCGGGGACGCCGCGATCTTCGTCGGCGACACGATGTTCGCGATGGGCTGCGGCCGCTTGTTCGAAGGCACCGCCGATCAGATGTTCGCGAACATGCAGAAACTCGGCACGCTCGACGACGCGACGCGCGTTTATTGCGCGCACGAATATACGCTGTCGAACGCGCGCTTTGCGGTGACGGTCGAGCCCGACAATGCAGCGCTGGCCGAACGGCTCGCCGCGGTCGAGTCCGCGCGCGCGGCGGGCGAGGCGACGGTGCCGACGAGCATTGGCGAAGAGCGCGCGACCAACCCCTTTTTGCGCGCGCCGAGCGCCGCCGAACTCGGCCGTATCCGCGCGCTCAAAGATGCGGCATGATGCCGCTTCAGCGCCCATTCATCCGTCCGGGCCATAATGGCCGATCTCAAGGAGCATATTCATGGCGAAGCTGAACCTGATGGCCGCCGCGCTGTTGACTGCGGCCGCGCCGCTGGTCGCAAGCTGTGCGCCCGCCGGTTCGGGCGAGCCCGGCGCTGCGGCGCTCACGCCCAAACAGGCCGAACGGCTCGACAAGCAGCTCGCGGGCAAAGTCCCGGGCGAGCCCATCCGCTGTCTTCCGAATTACCGAAGTAATGATACGATCCGCGTGTCGGACAGCATCTTGCTCTATCGTTCCGGCGGCAATCTGGTATACCGTAATGACTTGAAGAGTAGTTGCCCGGGTCTTGCCCGTGACAGCGACATCATGGTGGTGCGCCAGTTCGGGTCGTCGACCTGCGAAGGCGATTTCTTCCACCTGGTCGACCGGTCGAGCGGAATCCGCGGTCCGACATGTGTATTTGGCGAATTCGTCCCCTATCGCAAACCGGCGGGGGACAAAGGCTGAGCTTAAGGTTCAGTCGCGGGCGGGGTCCGGTTTGCGCCGAGCTCTTCGGGTCGCACCCCCGCCTGCAATTCAAGCACATTGCTCCCGTTCGTGTCGAGCGAAGTCGAGACACCCATTGCGGTGGCGCAAGATCGACGGGCATCTCGACTTCGCTCGATGCGAACGGGATGAGAGCTATGCCCGATAAAGCGCCGCGATCTTGTCCTCATAGACCTGTTTCAGGATATGGCGCCGGATCTTCATCGACGGCGTCATCTGCTCATTCTCGATGGTGAAGGGCTCGTCGGCGAAGTCGAATTTGCGGACCTTTTCGATCACCGAGAGCTGGCCGTTGACACGGTCGATCGCGGCGCGCAGCACGGCGCGGAATTTCTCATGCTCGCGCAGCCGCTCGAGATCCTTGGGCAAGCCTTCGGCCTCGGCCCATTCGGCCATCCATTCGGGATCGGGGACAAGAATGCCGACGAGGTGCGGGCGCTTGTCGCCATAGACCATCGCCTGCAGGATTTCGGGCTGGAGCGTCAGCATGCCCTCGACGCGCTGCGGCGAGACATTGTCGCCCTTGTCGTTGACGATCAGATCCTTCTTGCGGTCGGTGATGACGATGCGGCCCTGCCCGTCGATATGGCCGATGTCGCCGGTGTGGAGCCAGCCGTCAACGAGCACGCGCTCGGTCTCGGCCTTGTTGCGCCAATAGCCCTTCATCACCAGTTCGCCGCGGACGAGGATTTCGCCGTCGTCGGCAATGCGCACCTCGGTGTTCATCAGCGGCGGGCCGACGGTGTCCATCTTGATCCCGGCGCTCGGGCGGTTGCAGCTGATCACCGGTCCGGCCTCGGTCTGGCCATAGCCCTGTAACAGGGTGAGCCCGATCGAGTGGAAGAAGACGCCGATTTCGGGGTTCAATGGCGCGCCGCCCGACACGAGCGCCTTCATCCGGCCGCCGAAGCGCTTGCCGATCTTGGGGCGGAACAATTTGTCGAGGATGAGGTCGACGGGGCGGTCGAGCAGCCCCAAGCGCCGCTCATAATCCTTTTCGCCGACGCGCAGCGCCTGGTTCAGCATCCAGTTGGCGAGCTTGCCCTGCTTTTCGACCGATTTGATCATGCGCGCGCGGATCACCTCGAACAGGCGCGGTACGACGACCATGATCGTCGGGCGCGTTTCCTCGATGTTCGAGACGAGCTTTTCGAGCCCCTCGCTGTAATAGATTTGCGCGCCGACCATGATCGGCAGGAACTGTCCGCCCGAATGTTCATAGGCGTGGCTGAGGGGCAGGAACGACAGGAACACTTCCTCGTCGCCGATGCCAAAATCATTGACGAGCACCTCGGCCGCGCCGGCCGCATTGTGGAGGATCGCGCCATGATGCTGCATCACCCCGCGCGGCGCGCCGCCGGTGCCGCTGGTGTAGATGAGGCACGCGGTATCCTCGCGCTTCATCGCGGCGCCGCGCGCTTTGGTTTCGTCCAGCCACGCCTCGCCGCCCTGCACGAGCGGACCCCAGTCGTGGACCGCAACCTCGCCCTGCTGACCGATGCGCAGGCTTTCCATGCTGATCACGATATGCGCTTCGGAGCGCATCACTGCGGGCATCAGCGTGCGCGCGAGCTTCGCGGTCGAGACGATTACCGCCTTCGCGCCGCTGTTGTCGAGGATGTGCTGGTGGTCGCGTTCGGTGTTGGTCGTATAGGTCGGCACGGTGATGCAGCCCGCGGCCATGATGCCGAGGTCGGCGATGCACCATTCGGGCCGGTTCTCGCTGACCAGCACAACCCGGTCGCCTTCCTTGAGCCCGAGCTCGCGCAGGCCGTGCGCGAGCGCCGAGACCTGATTGGCGACCTGCCGCCAGCTCAGCGGCTGCCAGGCGCGGTCGGCCTTGCGCCACAGGAAGGGATCTTCGCCGCCGCGCCCCGCACGGTCGAAGAACATCGCGACCAGACTCGAAAAATGGTCGAGATGGGGATTTACGAGCTTCATTCTGCCTCTCTCCAGGGAGTGTTTGTTCAATTTATTTTATTGTTATCGTTTTTTAATTCTGTGCGGGCGCCCCGTCGATCGACGAGCTGCCGGGACCGCGCGGGTCGGCGGCGCCGCGCCAGCCCTCGGCAGTGCGTTCGACCGCGTTGAGCTTCGAGCCGAGGCTCGTCGCGGTGAAGCTGTAGCCAAAAGGTTTCATCTTCGCGGCGATCGCCTTGCCCGCCTCGTTATTCTCGATCAGCACGCCCTGACGGCCGAAGAACAGGTTGGGAAGCTCCATCGCCTGTTTGGCGTCGAGCCCCCAGTCGAGCACGCCGACCAGCACCTTCGTCACATGCATGATGATGCGCTTGCCGCCCGCCGAGCCGACCGCGAGCACGACCTTGCCGTCGGGGCCATAAACGACCGTCGGCGACATCGAGGAGAGCGGACGCTTGCCCGCTTCGACACGGTTCGCGGTCGGGACGCCGCCCTCGGTCGGGGCGAGATCGAAATCGGTGAGTTCGTTGTTGAGGAAATAGCCGTTCGCCATCAGCTGGCTGCCGAAGATGCTTTCGACGGTCGAGGTCATCGAGACGAGATTGCCGTCCTTGTCGGCGGTCACGAAATGCGTCGTCCCCTGCTCCTCGACCGGCGGTGCAGCGGCGCGCGGCGTGGCGCCCGGCGGGGTGCCGGGCTCGTATTTTCCCGCTGCACCATAAGGCGAAATCAGCTGGCGGCGCTCGGCGAGATAGCTCTTGTCGAGCAGCCCCTGCACCGGGACATCGACGAAATCGCCGTCGCCGAGATAGGCGGCACGGTCGGCGTAGGAGAGCTGCATCGCTTCCGAGAGCAGATGCCAGCTCATCGGATTGTCCTTGCCCATCGTCTTCATGTCCCAGCCCTCGATCATGCCGAGGATGCCGAAGACGGTGGTCGCGCCCGACGAGGGCGGGCCCATGCCGCACACCTTGTAGACGCGGTAGGTGGTGCAGACCGCGGGGCGCTCCTTCGCCTTGTACGCTGCGATGTCCTTCACCGTGAGCTGGCTCGGGTGGCGCGGCGCCTTGGCGACGGCGTCGCTGATCGCCTTGGCATTGGCGCCGGTGTAAAAAGCGTCAGGCCCGCGCGCCGCAATGTCGCGCAGCAGCTTGGCGTAGGCGGCGTTCCTGATGCGCGCGCCGACGGGAGCCGGCTTGCCATCGACATAATAGATCGCCTGCGGGGCCGGAAATTCCTTCCACATCGGCTCGAACTGGACGAGCCAGTTATTGAGCGCGGGGGTGACGATGAAGCCTTCTTCGGCGAGCTTGATCGCGGGCTGGAACAGCGCCTTCCATTCGAGCTTGCCCCATTTCTTGTGCGCCATTTCCATCAGGCGCACATTGCCGGGGACACCCACCGAAAGCCCGCCGGGAATGACATCCATATAGCCGCGCGCCTTGCCGTCGGCGCCGAGGAAGCGGTCGGGCTTGGCTGCGGCGGGCGCCATTTCGCGGCCGTCGATCGTCGAGATGCTGCCGTCCTTGGCATTGTGGTGAACCATGAAGCCGCCGCCGCCGATGCCGCTCGATTGCGGTTCGACCAAGGTCAGCACCGCGACCATCGCGACCGCAGCGTCGGCGGCGGTGCCGCCCTGATGCAGAATCTCGCGCCCCGCCTCGGTCGCGCGCGGGTCGGCGGACGAGGTGACGCCCTGCGCGAGCGCGGGCGAGGAGACGGTGACGGACAGAAGGGCGGCGAGCGGGAGGAATCTTTTCAACATGGGCGCGACATTGGCGCGGGGTTGGGGTCAAAGCAAGTCTTGTCCCCCTCCCGCTTGCGGGAGGGGTTAGGGGTGGGCAGCGGCGGTGCATCTGCCCACCCCGCTGCGACTAACAAACAAGTTTGCAAGTCTCGCTGCCCCTCCCGCCTGCGGGAGGGGAGGACAGCTTATTCCACCCCCACCGCGTCGGCCACACGCGCGAAGCCATCACGCGCGGCAAGCTTTTCAAGCCCATGCGCAATCCGGCCCGCGAGGCCGGGGCCTTCATAGACCATCGCCGAATAAATCTGGACCAGGCTGGCGCCCGCGCGGATGCGTTCCCACGCCTGCTGCGCCGACGCGATACCGCCTGCGGCGACGAGCGGCAGCTTGCCACCGCTCGCGGCGCGGAAATCCCGGACCCGTTGCAGCGCCAGTTCGGCGAGCGGCGCGCCCGAGAGGCCGCCGGCTTCCTCGGCATGGCGCGACGTGAGCGCGGGGCGCACGATCGTCGTGTTCGAGACGATGACGGCGGCGAGCCCCTTGCCCAACGCCACCGCGACGATGTCGTCGATGTCGGCGGGTTCGAGGTCGGGCGCGACTTTGAGGAACACCGGCTTCGCCGCGCCCGCAGGCTGCGCCGCGGCGACACCGTCGAGCAGCGCCTCGAGTGCGCCCTTGTCCTGCAAGGCGCGCAGACCCGGCGTGTTCGGCGAGCTGATATTCACCGTCAGATAATCGGCGAGCGGCGCCATCGCCGCGGTGCCCTTCGCATAATCGGCGATGCGGTCGGCGCTGTCCTTGTTCGCTCCGATATTGATCCCGAGCGGGACGGGCAGGCCATAGCGGCGGAGGCACGCGATGCGTTCGGCCGCCTTTTCCTGCCCGCCATTATTGAAGCCCATGCGGTTGATCACCGCCTGATCCTCGACGAGGCGGAACAGGCGCGGGCGCGGATTGCCCTCCTGCGGCAGCGGGGTCAGCGTGCCGACTTCGACGAAGCCGAAGCCGAAATGCGGCATCACATGCGCGACGCGCGCGTCTTTGTCGAACCCCGGCGCGAGGCCGACGGGGTTCGGGAATTTGAGCCCCGCCAGCTCGGTCGCGAGCGCCGGACTGGTCAGCGCATGGCGCGCACGCGGCAGCGGCTGGAGCGCGCTGAGCGTAAGATTATGCGCGGCCTCGCCATCGGTGGCGTGGACGATCGGGCGAACGAGCGCATAGGCGCTATCGGTGAGCGAGGCGAAGAGCGACATGGCCCCCGCCATTGCGCGCACCGTGGCGCTATGGCAAGCCCCGGGCGCATCGGAAAAACCGGGAGAAATTCGTGTCGCACCTCAAGATTATCGCTCGCCTGTCCACCGGCCTCGCCCTGCTCGCCGTCGCGGGCTGTGCCCCGGCCGCCGTACAGGACGCGCCAGCCACCGCCGCATCGACTCCCGCTCCCGAAGCCGCCCCCGCCGGAGCGAACCTCGCGCAATTCTTCGAAAATTATGACGCTGCGCAGCTCTCGCTCAGCCCGCAGGGCAAGGCGTATCGCGGCATTCGCGATGCCGATTATGGCAAGTGGAACGACGTGAGCGACGAGGCCGCGATCGCGAACCAGAAGCTGCAACAAGCCACGGCAGAGGCGATGCGCGGCAGTTTCGATCCCAAAACGATGTCGGCCGACGAGGCGCTGTCGTTCGAGCTATTCAACGCGCAGGCCGCGCGCGCCGCGCGCCTGTTTCCGTACCGCAACCACGGCTATGTCTTTGACCAGATGAACGGCGCGCAGAGCCAGCTTCCCGCGTTCCTGATCAACATCCACCGGGTCGTCGACGCCGCCGAGGCCGAAGCCTATGTTTCGCGCATCCGCGGGCTCGGCCCCATACTCGACGCGCTGTCGGCGCAGTCGGCCGAGCGCGCGAAGAAAGGCGTACAGCCGCCGAAGTGGGTCTATGCCTACCTCATCTCCGACATCGGCAATCTGCAGAAGCCCGACAATGCGGTGGTCGAGGATATTACCGCGAAGGTTGGCAAGCTCGCCATCGCCGATGCCGAAAAAGCCCGGCTGATCGCGTCGGCCAAGGCCGCGTGGAGCGAGAGCGCGGGTCCCGCCTATGGCCGCCTGCTCGCCGAAATGAAGCGTCAGCAAGCGACCGCGCCGACGAAGGACGGCGTGTGGCGCCTGCCCGACGGCAAAGCCTATTATGCGGCGCTGCTCGCCAATTACACGACGACCGACATGACCGCGACGCAGATCCACGACCTTGGCCTTGCCGAAGTCGCGCGCATTCACGGCGAGATGAAGACGATCATGGCGAAGGTCGGCTTCAAGGGCACGCTGCAACAATTTTTCGAGCATTTGCGAACCAGTCCGCAATATTATCACACGACCCGCGAGGCATATCTGGCCGAAGTCGACGTCCGAACCAAGGCGATGGAGGCGCGGCTGCCCGCCTTTTTCAATACCTTGCCCAAGGCAGCACTGGTGGTGAAGCCGGTCGAGGCGTTTCGCGAAAAATCGGCGGGCAAGGCATTCTATCAGTCGCCGTCGCCCGATGGATCACGGCCCGGCACCTATTATGTCAACCTCTACGATCTGCGCGATATGCCCAAAACCGAACTAGAGGCGCTCGCCTATCATGAGGGGGTTCCGGGGCATCATTTGCAGCGCGCGGTGCAGACCGAGCTGACCGGCCTGCCGCCCTTCCGCCGCTTCGGCGGCTTCACCGCTTATACCGAAGGCTGGGGCCTCTATACCGAGGAGCTCGCCAAGGACATGGGCTTCTACACCGATCCGTACAGCGATTTCGGGCGCCTCGGCATGGAGCTGTGGCGCGCGTGCCGCCTCGTCGTCGACACCGGCATCCACGACAAGCGCTGGACCCGCGAGCAGGCGATCCAATATCTGAAGGACAATACGCCCAATCCCGACGGCGACATCGAAAAGGCGATCGAGCGCTATATCGTCTATCCGGGGCAGGCGACCGCATATCTGATCGGCAAGCTCAAGATCATGGAATTGCGCGGCCGCGCGCAGGCGGCGCTGGGCGACAAGTTCGATTTCCGCACCTTCCACGACGTCGTGCTCGAATCGGGCCCGGTGCCGCTCGATGTCCTCGAACGGCGCGTCGATGTCTGGATCGCGGCGCAGAAGGGTTAAGCTAATTGACGATTGCCGCTTGACGCGCGGGGCCGAAACGCAAATGATTTGATCCAGAAAAACAAGGCAGCCGGGTCACGGTTGCCAAAGGTCTGGGTCTGTCATGTCGGATACTTCTTCCTCGTCTGGGGGCGTGGACGGCGTCGCGCCGTTCGAACTACACTATTTCCCGCCCGATCCCGATCTGGCGGAAATGGTGTCGAGCTTCTATTTCGCGCGCATCAACATGCCGCGTTTCGACGAATATGAGCGCGCCGACCGCCCGCAGTTCCGCTTCGTCACCGCCGCCGACGGCGAATATGTCTTCGCCGACGACCACCGCGCGACGGTCTGCCGGGCCAATATCGTCGGACCGACGAGCGGACGGGTGCGTGCGATCAGCAATTGCCCGGCCCAGATGTTCGGATTCGGCATGCTGCCCGCGGGCTGGGCGGCGCTGATGGGCGCCGATGCCGACAAGCTGACCGACCGCGCGATGAACGCCGCCGATCTGTTCGGCCCGTGGATCGACGAGGTCGCGACCGCGCTGGAAACGGCGGCAAGCGTCGAGGAAAAGCTGATCATCGGCAATAATTTCGCGCGCGAGGTGCTGACCCGCGGCGAGACCGCGCCGATGTGGTTCATCCGCACCGTCGATGGGTGGCTCACCGAATCGCCCTCGCCGCAGGTTCCCGAACTGGTCGAGGCGACGGGCATGTCGATCCGGTCGGTCGAGCGGATGACCAAACATTATTACGGGCTGTCGCCGCGCATGCTCGCGCGCAAATATCGCGCGGTGCGCGCCGCGTCGGCGCTGGCACGCGGTGAAGGGCTCGACGCCGCGCAGCTCGGCGACGCCTTTTACGACCAGTCGCACCTGATCCGCGAGATCAAGCGCTTCGCCGGGGCCACGCCAGGCCAGCTCGGCAAGCCGACCAGCTATACCGAGGCGACGACGAAAGGCCGCAAGCAGCTCGCCGGCCGGGTCAGCCCACTCGTCTCCGAGACCTGAGCCGCCGTTAACCTTCAAAAATTATCTGTCTCGTCGTTTTGGCGTTTTCATCCAATCGCGAATCATCGCGGGGGCATAATTCACCCCTGCGACCCAGAAGAGCTCATCCTCTGACGAGGACTTGAGACCTTCATCTTGGCACTCATTTGGCTTCGGCCGGATGGGTGCCTTTTTTTCTTGGCGCCCAAATAGCGCCCGTTGGTTGCGCCGCACAAAAGCCTCGCCTATATAAGTGGAGTAATTTGCTCCAGTTAAGAATCGTTCGCAACTGCGACGGAAAAGAACAATGCGCCTGTCGAACCTTGCCGATTATGCCGTGGTGCTGATGAGCGCCGCCGCCCGCCAGTGCGGGTCGGTGCCGATTCACGCCGGCATGCTCGCCGAGCAGACGGGCATCCCGGGACCGACGGCACAGAAGCTGGTGAGCCAGCTCGCCCGCGCCGGCCTGCTCGTCGCGTCGCGCGGCAGCGGCGGCGGGGTGCGGCTCGCGCGGCCGGCGGCGGCGATCAATGTCGCCGACATCATCGAAGCGGTCGAAGGGCCGATCGCGCTGACCGCCTGCGTCGCCGAAGGGCGCCATGATTGCTCGCTCGAGGGCAGCTGCAAGGTGCAGCCGCATTGGGACGTGGTGAACGGCGCGGTGCGCGGCGCGTTGGCGGAAATCAGTTTGGCGAGCTTGAGCGGTCTCCCCAAAGCCGTTCGCCCTGAGCTTGTCGAAGGGCCGTCCTTCCTTCTTCACGGCAGCTCAGAAAAGAACAGTGCTTCGACAAGCTCAGCACGAACGGGTTTTGGAAATGGATGAAGTAAAAATCAAGGACCAGGCCGCGCACGACGCCGCCGCGAAGGTCGCCGATTATGAGCATGGCTGGTCCTCGACCATCGAGACCGACTTCGCGCCCAAGGGGCTGACCGAGGATACGGTCCGCTTCATCAGCGCGAAGAAGAACGAGCCCGAATGGATGCTCGACTGGCGGCTGAAGGCGTTTCGCCACTGGCTGACGATGGAGACGCCCGACTGGGCGAAGCTCAACGTGCCGCCGATCGATTATCAGGACGCATATTATTATGCGGCGCCGAAGCCCAAGCCCAAGCTCGGCAGCCTCGACGAGGTCGACCCCGAGATCCTCGAGGTCTACAAGAAGCTCGGCATCCCGATCGAGGAGCAGAAGGTGCTCGCGGGCGTCGAGGGCGCGCGCAAGGTCGCGGTCGACGCGGTGTTCGACAGCGTCAGCGTCGCGACGACCTTCCGCGAAGAACTGAAGCGCGCGGGCGTGATCTTCCTCTCGATTTCGGAAGCGATCCGCGAATATCCCGAGCTGGTGAAGAAGTGGCTCGGCAAGGTCGTGCCGATGCACGACAATTATTTCGCGACGCTCAATTGCGCGGTCTTCTCGGACGGGACGTTCGTTTACGTGCCCGAGGGCGTGCGTTGCCCGATGGAGCTGTCGACCTATTTCCGCATCAATGCCGAAAATACGGGGCAGTTCGAGCGGACGTTGATCGTCGCCGACAAGGGCGCCTATGTCAGCTATCTCGAAGGCTGCACCGCGCCGATGCGCGACGAGAACCAGCTCCACGCGGCGGTGGTCGAACTGGTGACGCTCGACGATGCCGAGATCAAATATTCGACGGTGCAGAACTGGTATCCGGGCAATGCCGAGGGCCTCGGCGGCATCTATAATTTCGTGACCAAGCGCGCGCTGTGCTTGGGACACCGCAGCAAGGTGTCCTGGACACAGGTCGAAACCGGTTCGGCGATCACGTGGAAATATCCGAGCTGCGTCCTCAACGGCGACGACAGCGTCGGCGAATTCTATTCGGTCGCGGTCACCAACAATTATCAGCAGGCCGATACCGGCACCAAGATGATCCACAATGGCAAGCGCACGCGCTCGACCATCGTCAGCAAGGGGATCAGCGCGGGCAAGTCGAACAACACCTATCGCGGATTGGTACGCGTCGCGCCGAATGCCGAGGGTGTGCGCAATTTCACCCAGTGCGACTCGCTGTTGCTGGGCGACAAATGCGGCGCGCATACCGTGCCGTACATCGAGGTCCGCAACCCGAGCGCGCAGGTCGAGCATGAAGCGACGACGAGCAAGATCAGCGACGACCAGCTCTTCTACGCGATGCAGCGCGGACTGGGGCAGGAAGAGGCGGTGGCGCTGATCGTCAACGGCTTTGCCAAGGAAGTGCTGCAGCAATTGCCGATGGAGTTTGCGGTCGAGGCGCAGAAATTGCTGGGGATCAGCCTTGAGGGGAGCGTGGGGTGATGGCGAAAATCGCCGCCTTGGTTCTTCTCCTGTCGATGGCAGTGCTAGCCGCCGCCTGCCTGCGACGTAATCTCCGCGGCGAGCATATTTTTGGTTCGCTCTCCGTTGCGGGATTTCAGTGGCTGATTTGGGTCGAACTCACGAGCACCACGCTATTTCTTCTCGCCTGCCTACTTTTCACGTTGATCGTGGCAATTGCATAATTTCAGGATCTCCAATGCTTAAAATCGAAAACCTTCACGCCACCGTTGCCGACAAGCCGATCCTGAAGGGGCTGTCGCTCAGCATCAACGCGGGCGAAATCCATGCGATCATGGGGCCCAACGGCGCGGGCAAGTCGACGCTGTCCTATGTACTCGGCGGGCGGCCCGGCTATGAGGTCACCGAGGGGTCGGTCGATTTCGACGGGCACGACCTGCTTGAAATGGAACCGCACGAGCGCGCCGCGGCGGGCCTGTTCCTGGGCTTCCAATATCCGGTCGAAATTCCCGGCGTGTCGAACGTCCAGTTCCTGCGCGAGAGCCTGAACGCCCAGCGCAAGGCGCGCGGGCTGGAACCGCTGTCGGGCGGCGATTTCCTGAAGCTGGCGCGCGAGAAGGCGGGGCTGCTCAAGATGGACATGGACATGCTCAAGCGCCCCGTGAACGTCGGCTTTTCGGGCGGCGAGAAGAAGCGCAACGAGATGGTGCAGATGGGGATCATCGACCCCCGGCTCGCGATCCTCGACGAGACGGACTCGGGCCTCGACATCGACGCGCTGCGCACCGTCGGCGACGGGATCAATTCGATCATGCGGCGCCCCGACAAGGCGGTGCTGCTGATCACGCATTACCAGCGGCTGCTCGACTATGTGCAGCCCGATTTCGTGCATGTGCTGGCCGCGGGCCGGATCGTGAAGTCGGGCGGGCCCGAGCTTGCGCGCGAGCTCGAAGCGCATGGCTATGCGGAGATTGCCGCGTGAACCATCTTCGCGCCGAAGGCGCCTTTCCTCTTTTCCTCTGCGTTCTCTGCGCCTCTGCGCGCATTATATTTGATTCGCGCAGAGACGCAGAGAACGCAGAAAGGAGGGCCGCATGACCGCTCTCCCGACGCGCAGGGACGAGGCTTGGCGCTACAGTGATATCGAGGCGCTGGCGCGCCTCTGGCCGTTGCCCGCGCCCGAGAGCATCATCGTGCCTGCGGGCGGCGACTTCCGCCGCGCGATCGTGCAGGATGCGGGCGGCATCCGGCAGATCGAACTGGTGCTCGGCAAGGGCGCAGTCGCTTCGTTGCATGTGCTGAACATCGGCGGCGCCTATGGCCGTATCGAACTGGCGGTGACGCTGCACGAAGGCGCCGACTTCCATCTCGGCGCGGCGCAGATCGGCGGCGGCGAGCAGAATCTCGAGATCGTCACCACGGTCACCCATGCCGAACCGGGCGCGACGTCGCGCCAGGTTGTGCGGTCGGTGCTCGGCGGCACTGCGACGGGCACTTATCTGGGCAAGGTCGCTGTCGCGCGCGATGCGCAGCAGACCGACAGCGAGCAGGATGTGAAGGCGATGCTGCTGGGTCGCAGCGCGACCGCCAACGCCAAGCCCGAACTCGAAATCTTCGCCGACGATGTCAAATGCGCGCATGGCTGCGCGATCGGCGAGCTCGATGCGATGGGGCTTTATTATTTGCAGTCGCGCGGGCTGCCGCCCGGTGAAGCGAAGAAGCTGATGCTGCAGGCGTTCGTCGCGGGCGTGTTCGATGGCGCCGAGGATGAGGCGGCGTTGCAGGAACTGGCGCTGGCGAAGCTGGGAGAATTGGTGTGAGCGTCGCCGCGGTCACCAACATGCCCTCCCCTAACCCCTCCCGCCTGCGGGAGGGGGACATAAGGGCCGACTTCCCCGGCCTCACGCCCGGCTGGCATTATCTCGACACCGCGGCGACCGCGCAGAAGCCGCAGGCGGTGATCGACGCGACGGTCGCCGCGATGGGCCGCGACTATGCGACGGTGCATCGCGGCGTCTATGCAAGGTCGGCCGACATGACGCTCGCCTATGAGGCGGCGCGGCGGCGGATTGCGGCGTTTATCGGTGCGCGCGAGAATGAGATCGCGTTTGTGCGCGGCGCGACCGAGGCGATCAACCTGGTCGCTTATTCGCACCCGAAGAAGGGCCGCGTGCTGCTGTCGGTGCTTGAGCATCACAGCAATATTGTGCCTTGGCAGCTTGCCGGCTGGCAGGTCGACGTCTGCCCGCTGACGGCGGACGGTTGCATCGACCTCGACGCCGCCGAGAAGTTGCTGACGAGCGAACACAATATGGTCGCCTTCGCGCATGTGTCGAACGTGCTCGGCAGTCCGCTCGACGTTGCACGCGCGGCCGAGATCGCGCACCGCGTCGGCGCCGAGTTGCTGATCGACGGCTGTCAGGCGGTGCCGCGCCTGCCCGTCGATGTCGCGGCGCTGGGCTGCGACTATTATGTCTTCTCGGGGCACAAGCTGTACGGCCCGACCGGCGTCGGCGTGTTGTGGAGCGACAAGCTCGACACGCTGCCGCCATGGCAGGGCGGCGGGTCGATGATCGACCGCGTGACCTTTGCGAAGACGACCTATGCCCCTGCCCCCACACGCTTCGAAGCGGGCACGCCCGCGATTATCGAGGCGATCGGGCTCGCGGCGGCGGTCGATTATGTCGAGGCGATCGGCATCGATGCGATCCACGCGCATGAGGCCCTGCTGGTCGGCATGCTGCGCGAGGCGCTGGCGCGCAAGAACAGCATTACCTTGTTCGGCCCTGAAAACAGCGCCGGAATCGTGAGTTTTGCGATGGCGGGGGTTCATCCGCACGACATCGGCACTATCTTGGATGAAAGCGGGGTCGCGATCCGCGCCGGGCACCATTGCGCACAGCCGCTGATGGAGCATCTGGGCGTCGCCGCGACCGCGCGCGCGAGTTTTGGCGTGTACAGCAATGACGACGATGTGGCGGCGCTGATCGATGGCCTCGCCCGCGTCGAGAGGATTTTCGGATGAGCGAGGACCGGATGATCAAGGTCGAGGAAGTCGAAAGCGTCGAAGCACCCCCGAAGGCGCGCGTCGAAGACGTGGAAACCGCGCCCGAGAAACTGGAGCGCAAGCGCGACTATCTGGAAGGCTTTCTGGCGGCCAAGCCCGCGGCGGTCGAACCGAGCGCGGTCGGTGGCGACCTGTACGAGGCCGTGATCAATGCGCTGAAGGACATTTACGACCCGGAAATTCCGGTGAACATCTATGACCTTGGCCTGATCTATAATGTCGAGATCAACGACGGCCATGCGCTGGTCACGATGACGCTGACGACGCCGCATTGCCCGGTCGCCGAGTCGATGCCCGCCGAAGTCGAACTGCGCGTCGGCGCGGTTCCGGGCGTCGGCGATGCCGAAGTCAATCTCGTTTGGGATCCGCCGTGGTCGCCCGAAAATATGAGCGACGAAGCGCGCCTTGAACTGGGGATGCTGTGATGACTCCTTCTCCCCTTGCGGGAGAAGGATACGAAGCCTTGCGCCGTTAGGCGCTAGGCGAAGTTGGAAGAGGGGTGCTCGCGCGGGCGCGAGCGACCCGCCCCCCTCTCCCAGCTACGACTAGCCAGCGAGCTGGCAAGTCTGCACAACCCTCTCCCGCAAGGGGAGAGGGGAAGGAGTGAAGATGACTGAAACGAAAACCCGCGCCCGTCCCGCCGCCGTCGCGCTGACCGCCGGCGCCGAAGAGCGCATCACGAAGCTGATGGCGGCCGCGCCCGAAGGCGCGATCGGCGTTCGCCTGTCGACGCCGCGCCGCGGCTGTTCGGGGCTCGCCTACTCGGTCGATTATGTCACCGAAGAGGTGAAATTCGACGAGAAGATCGAAACCCCCGGCGGCGTCTTTTACATCGACGGCGCGTCGGTGCTGTACCTGATCGGCAGCACGATGGACTGGGTCGAGGATGATTTCGCCGCAGGATTCGTGTTCGAGAACCCGAACGCCAAGGGCGCGTGCGGCTGCGGCGAGAGCTTCACGGTCTAAAGCGCGCTTTTCCGCGCGAAACATGCTATAACGCCCCCCTAAAAGCAGGGGCATTGCCATGGTTCGTGCCTTCTATCTGGCCTATGCGGCCATATGCTACGCGATATTCTTCGCGACATTCCTGTACCTTGTCGGTTTCGTCGGTAATTTTCCCTTCCTCCTCTGGACGGTCGATTTCGCGCGCGGAGCGGAGCCCGCGGCGGCGGTCGCGATCGACATCGCGCTGATCGCGCTGTTCGGCATCCAGCATAGCGTGATGGCGCGGCCCAGCTTCAAGGCCAGGTGGACGCATATCGTTCCCGCCGCGATCGAGCGCAGCACCTATGTGCTGTTCGCCAGCCTCGCGCTGATCGCGCTGATGCTGTTCTGGCACGAACTCACCGCCCCCGTCTGGACCGTCACCAATCCCTTGGGCGCCGCGATCCTGTGGGCGCTGTTCGGGCTCGGCTGGCTGATCGTCCTCGCCAGCACCTTCCTGATCAATCATTTCGAGCTGTTCGGGCTGCAGCAGGCGTGGTTCGCGCTGCGCGAAAAGGCGGCGGCGCCGCCGGTGCTGCGCCAGCCATTGTTCTACAAATTTGTCCGCCATCCGCTCTATGCCGGATTCTTCCTCGCCTTTTGGGCGACCCCCGCGATGACCGCGGGGCATCTGCTGCTCGCCGTGGGTCTGTCGATCTATATGCTGATCGCGATCCGGCTGGAGGAGCGCAACCTGATCGACACCTTTGGTGCCGACTATATCGCGTATCGCGAGACGACGCCGATGCTGGTGCCCGGCACTGGCGGGCGGCGGCGCGCCTAGGATTATGACCCTAGCGGCAGACGGTCCAGCCCGTCCGCGCCGCCATGTCGATATGGAAATGGTCGGCATGCGCGCGATTATAGTCGGGCGACAAGATGGTGCTGAACAGGCCGCAGCTTTCGTTGCGAACCTCGTGCAGAAACTCGCTGCGCTTGTCGCCCGGCGCCCAATCGTTGATCAGCGAAATGCGCGTGCCGTCGGCGAGCACGAAGGCCGAAATGTCGATCGCATTGGCGGTCGAATGCTGGCTCTGGTTTGGCTGCCCCGCGATCTTGCGGCAATTATAGCTGCCGAGATTTTCGAGTTCGACGACCTTTTGCCCGAAATGCTTGCGCGCGAGCGGCTGGATCACGTCGCGGTTCCACAGCGCCATCGCCGCGGTCACCGCGCAGCCCGGCGCGACATTCGCGGGGCGCATCGTCGGCACGAAGCGGTCGCCCGTCAGGATCATGCGCTGGCTCGCGCGGCATGCGCCGGTGCCGATCGCCGGCCGCCGGAGATAGCCGGCGCCGGCGCGGTCGAGGGCGGCGAAGCAGGCGCTGTCGTCGCTTGCCAGCGCCACGAGCTTGCGGTTCGTCGCCCAGCCCTGCGGATGCGCGAGTTCGAAGCGCGCGCCGGGGATATGCTCGGGATGGGCGCGCACCCACTGCATGCCGAGGATCGCGCCGAGGGTCAGCAGCACCGCGACGGCAAACCAGATCAGATAGGGGCGGAGAGTCTTCATCATGTCCGTTTATCGGTGCAGCAAATTACCGCTTGTTGAAAGCGCTTTGCGGCTCGATAGCGTTCCGGGTGGCAAAACGCTCGATCCTGATCGTCGGCGGCGGCACCGCAGGATGGCTCACCGCCGCCTATCTCGCGCGCTTTTTCGACCTGCCGCGCAATCCGCGGCTGTCGATCACCTTGCTCGCGTCGGACGAGATCGGCAGCATCGGGGTCGGCGAAGGCGCCTTTCCGACGATCCGCAATACGCTGCAATTCATCGGCATCGACGAACGCGCGTTCGTTCGCGCGACCTCGGCGACGTTCAAGCAGGGCATCCGCTTCGACGACTGGGTGCGCACGCCCGCCGAGGGCCGGTCGAGCCATTATCTGCACCCGTTCGAGGCGCCCTATCATGGCGACGGCTACAGCCTCGTCTCCTACTGGCTGCTCCAGAATGAGGCGACGCGGCGGCCATTCGCCGAGGCGATGACGATCCAGAACCGCGTCGCCGAGGCGCAGCGCGCGCCGAAGCGCCCCGGCGAGGGCGAATTCACCGGTCCGCTGAACTATGCCTATCATTTCGATGCCGCACGGCTGGCCGAGGTGCTGTCGGCGGAGGCGCGCGCGATGGGCGTTGCCCACCTCAGCGGCACGCTCACCGGCGTCGGGCTCAATCCCGAAACCGGCGCGATCGACCATGTCGTGACGGCCGAGCATGGGACGCTGGCCGCCGATCTCTATATCGACTGTTCGGGTTTCCGTGCCGAGCTGATCGGCGGTGCGCTGCAATCGCCGTTCAAGGGCGTGCGGGACCAGCTGTTCACCGACCGCGCGCTCGCGTGCAAGCTGCCCTATGACCGCCCCGACGTGCCGCTCGAAAGCTATACGATCGCGGCGGCGCACGAGGCGGGGTGGACGTGGGACATCGGGCTGGCCGGTGCGCGCGGCATCGGCTGCGTCTATTCGAGCGACCATATGAGCGACGAGCGCGCCGCCGAAATCCTCGCCGCCTATACCGGCGGGCGCAGCCATGACGTCAACGTCCGCTCGATCCCGTTCGAGGCGGGGTATCGCCCCGCGTCATGGATCAAGAATTGCGTCGCGGTGGGATTGTCGGGCGGCTTCCTCGAACCGCTCGAATCGACCGGACTCGTGATGATCGAGACCGCGGCGGCAATGATCGCCGAGATGTTCCCGTTGAACGGCCCGGTCGGCGCGCCCGCGCGGCGCTTCAACGAGCTGATGGCGGCGCGCTACGACAACATAATCAACTTCCTGAAGCTTCATTATTGCCTGAGCCAGCGCAAAGAAGCTTTCTGGCGCGACAATGGCGACGCGGCGTCGATCCCCGACCGTTTGAGAGAATTGCTCGACGAGTGGCGCTATCGCCCGCCGGGGCGCTTCGACTTCATCCTCGACCTCGAAAGCTTCGCCTTCTTCAACTATCAGTACATCCTCTATGGCATGGAATATCGCACCGACCTGTCGCCGGTGCGCGAGGAGTTTCCCGACACCGCCGAGGCCGAGCGCATCTTTGCGCGGATCAAGAGCTTTGGCGACCGCGCCGCGAGCGAACTGCCCGCGCACCGCGCGATGATCGACCAGATCAACGCCGGCGGCGCTTACGCCTGATCAGAGCGCATATTCGAGCGTCAGCCACAGCCGGTCGGTGTCGGTCGCGAACGCATCGGCACGGTAACGGGCGTAGCGCACCGATCCGCTCGTCCGTCCGCGCTTTGCGGTGAGCAAAAGGTCGATCTCGTCGCCATAATGCTTGTTCAGCCGGTCGCTGTCGAAACGGTGAAAGGCCGCATTGATGCCGATGGCGTCGAACCCCGCGACTTTCTTCCAGCCATAGCCGAGCGAGGCGTAGAGATCGCGCAGGCCGTTCGGCGGGGTCGTCACGAACTTGCCCGCCCAGCCGTTGAAGCGGAAATGCGAGGCGAGCGGGGTTTGGACGCTGGTGAGCGGTGCGCCACCATCGGCGCCCAGCACCTCATAGCCGCCGGTTGCGGTCAGCCCGCCCGCGGCGACAGCCGCTTCGGCAAGCCAATAGTCGGCGGCATAGTCGTTCGGATTGCCTTGCCAGTCGCTCTGCCGCGCCCAGCTGGCGGTGTAGGACAGCTTCACATCCTTGGCGAGCGGCTGGGTTCCGCTGAAACGCAGCCCCCAGGTCTGGCTCGACAGGCGAAAGCCCTGCACCGCGGCTTCGTCCTGATCGACCAGATAGGCGAAGCCGCTGAGCGAACCGACGCCGGTGCCATAGCCGACGAGCGCGAAGACGTTGCCGCCGCCGATCGCCTGCGGCCGCGCGCCCGCGCCGCCCCGGCCATTCACCGTGCGCACGCTCCAGCTATAGGTCAGGTCGGCGCTGAAGCCCCTCGGCTTGCCCCATTGCAGCCGCACCGCGTCATAGGTCTGCTCGTTCTGCCGGAAGCCCGCCGAACCGACGAAGCGCTGGTCGGCGAGCTCGATACGCTGGCGTCCCGCGGTCAGCGCGAGGCCATTCTCGCCCGCATAGCGGATTTGCGCGCGATTGAGTTCGAGGTTCGGCGGGTCGGCGATCAGCGGGAAACCGGTCTTGCCGTTGGTGCCGTCGTTATAATCATAAGCGATCGCCAGATTGGCCTCGCCCTCGATGAGCGCCGACCAGTCGCCTTTCGTCGCCTGCACGCCCGGGCGAACGCGCAGTGTCAGCGCTTCGCCATCGCGGGGCAGCCCATCCTGCCCGGTCGCTTCGTAACGAAGCCGCGCGTCGAGCAGCGGCTTTACGGTCACTTCCTGCGCGCAAGCGGTGCCGCTGAGCAGCGCCATCGGCGCTGCGAACCAGATTTTCTTCATGGAAGGATCCCGAAAATTCTCCCCGCTCCGGCACAAAGCCGAAGCGAGAAAGTCTTGGGGGAAATCAGGCGGGGTTGGCGGCCAGTCGTTCGGCGGGCTGCGCGTCGTCGGGACCTTCGGTGCCCAGCGCGCCGAGTTCGCCGGTCTCGCGCGCCTTGCGGCCATATACCAGCTCGAACAGCGGCCCCGCCATCACCGTGGTGACGATCGCCATCAGCACCATGATCGCGAACAGCGTCGGGCCGATGATACCTTTTTGCAGGCCGATGTTGATGATGATCAATTCCATCAGCCCGCGCGCGTTCATCAGCGCGCCGATGCCGAGCGCGGTGCGATTGTCCTCGCCCGCGAGCCGCGCCGCGAGCCAGCAAGCGCCGAACTTAGCGGCGATCGAGACGAGCAATATGCCCGTTGCGATCGCGAGCAGGGTCAGGCTGTTCACCGTCGTGAGCTGGGTGTTGAGACCCGAATAGGTGAAGAACATCGGGAGCAGGAAGACGACGGTCATCGGCTCGATCTTCTTCTTGATCTCCTCGGTCAGCAGCCCGCGCGGCATACAGGCGCCGAGCAGGAAGCCGCCGAACACCGCGTGGATGCCGACCGCGTCCATGAAGAAGGCTGACATCGCGTAGAGCATCAGGACGACAGCGAGCAGGCTGTGGGTCAGCTCGCCCTTCGCCTCGACCGCGCGGCCGAGCGGGATCAGCAGCTTGCGACCAACGAAGAACATGAACAATGCGAAGCCGACGCCGCCCACGATCGCGAGCAGCGCAATGCCCGGGCCGGCGCCGAAGGTCGCGAGCACGATCGCGAGCACGCACCATGACACCGCGTCATCGAATGCGCCCGCGGTCAGCGTCAGCGTGCCGAGCGATGTGTTCGCAAGGCCGCGCTCGTTGATGATCCGCGCAAGCATCGGAAAGGCAGTGAGCGCGATGCAGGCGCCCATGAACAGCGTCGCGGCGCCCTGGCCGAGCCCTTCGGCAAACAGGCCGGGAATGTCGAGCAGGAAGGGCGTGATCGCGGCCGCGAGGAGGAAGGGCGCGATGATGCCCGCAGCGGACACCCCGACGGCGCTTTTCGCCTTCGACTGGAAATGGTCGAGCCGCAGGGTCGTGCCGACGAGGAACATGTAAAGGCCGACGCCGAACTGCGCGCCGACATAAAGCATGTTGCGCGTTTCCTTGGGGAACAACGCCGCCTGGAATTCCGGGAAAAAGAGCCCGAAGAGCGAGGGGCCGAGCACGACACCGGCGATCATCTCGCCCACAACCTGCGGCTGCCCCATGAACCGGTGCGCCATCCATCCGACGACGCGGCAGACGAGCAGGATCACCGCGATCTGCAAGAAAAAATGGATGCTGTAGTCGCTCGGCGCATAGCTTTGCGCGGCGTTGATCGCAGGGCCGTGCGCACCGATCACATCGCCGATCGCGCGGACCAGTTCATCGAACATATTTGACACCAATTTCCCTCTCCCACTTGGGCGCCCGCGTTCTGAATTTCGCCGCGATGCGCCTGTTCCCACCATCAGGAGACATGAAAGCGCCGCGAGCGCAATGCCGCGCCCGCAATTGGGCGCGCCCGCGCCTGACGATTTCCGGCGCAGCGATCATTTTTGTTGCGGGCCGGTCACAGTGTAGTAACATACCTACATGTGAACGATCACAATATGCCCCAATTTTGCGCTAGCGAGGGTGGTCATGAAGCACGTCACGAGCCGCGAACTCAATCAGGATGTCAGCCGCGCTAAGCGATTCGCGCTCGTCGAACCGGTGTTCGTCACCGACCGTGGGCGGCCCACGCACGTCCTGATCAGCATCGACGCCTGGCGCCAGCTGAGCGGCGAACGCGAGACGATGGCGCAATTGCTCGCCGCTCCGCCGGGCGACATCGCGCTCGATCGCGGGCATCTGCGCAAGGCGCTGGACGGGCGTAGCTGATGTTCCTGCTCGACGCCGAAATCCTGTTCGACCTGCGCCATGCCCGCGCCGACGGCGACGGCGCCGCACTCGCCGGATGGGCGCAGCGCACCTCGCGGCAATCAATGTTCCTCTCGGCGCTCTCGCTCGTCGAGCTGGAAAATGCGGCCGCGCGCGCGGCGAAGCAGGGCAAGGCCGCGGGCGCGGCGTGGCAGAGCTGGATCGACGAACAAGTGCTGCCCGCGTTCGAGGGGCGTGTCCTGCCGGTCGATCTGACCATCGCGCGCCGCCGGGCCGCACTCGCGCTCGACAGTGACCGCGACGCGCTCCTCGCCGCGACCGCGCTCGAACATGGGCTGACGTTCGTCACCTATCGCGGCGCAGCGTTTCGCGGCGCACGGCTGAAGCTGCTCGACCCCAGTCGGATCGCTGCCGATGCGGGCGAGGATGGCGACTGGCGCGAAGCAACGCGCGCGCGGTCGCCGTGGATCCGGAGCCTGTTTATCCGGGGGTGAGAAGCGGGTTGAAGCTGGCCGGGGCGGCCTGGGGTGGGGAATGGCGGTTTTCGACAAGTTGGGGACCTTCTCTTTCATCGTCACCCCGGACTTGATCCGGGGTCCCGCTTGAAGTCGAAGCCGGTCGGTGCCCCAAAAAAGCGGGATCCCGGATCAAGTCCGGGATGACGAAGGAGAATGAAGCAACGGCAGTTTCCTACCCTATTGTGTTGAAAAACTCCGGAGACGCATCTCGCCCAAGCCGCCTGCGTAAGAAACATATCGAGCGAGGCCGGACAGTGATCTAAAATTATACGGCGACTGGGAATGATGTAATATTTTCACTCGCTCAGATGTGTCCAAAGCCAATGACAGAGTTTTTCAACACAATATACCCCAAAGTCGCCATTCGCGACCACCGCTCAGGCCGCCATCAGCACCGGCCATGGGTCGTCGTCGTTGGCGGCGGACTTATGCGCATCGGGCCGGATCGAGCGGTTTCGTCGCGCGCGGGCGCGAATGCGCCTGAACGGTGCCAGCATCGCTCCCATGCGGACGGCGACCCAGGCCCTCATCGACCGGATGCGCGCAAAGGTCGACAGCGCCCATGTCGCGATCATCGCGTCGACATAGGCCGTCATGTCCCATGCCAGCGCTATCGCGAGTTCGGCCGGCAGCACCGCGGCGTAAGCCTGGATGGCGAACAGGCCGACGATCAGGAAGAGGATATGCTTGCGTTCGAGCCGCGCGAACAGGTTCAACGGCTCCTGCACCGTCGAGCGATGGAGCCAGCGCGCGACATCCGTGTCGGGCGCGAACAGCATCACGGCGATCAAGCCCGCCAGAAACAACGCAAAAACCATCCTCGCCCCTCCCCATTCCCGAAAGTCAGGAGATAGGTCGCGCCGCCGCGTAAACAAGCGGCGCGCGCGGAGTCAGGTCATAGCGGGACGAAACTCACCGTCAGCCCGTCCTTCGGCCGCGGGATCGGCAGCACCTGCCATTCGGGGGCATAGCCGTCGGCGACGACGATGCGGTGTGTCGTGATCACGTGGTGGAAGAAGATTTTCGCCTGCATATAGGCGAAGTGCAGCCCAAGGCACATGTGCGCTCCGCCGCCGAAGGGCACCCATGCATATTTGTGCCGCTCGCGCGCGACTTCGGGCGAAAACCGCATCGGGTCGAACTTTGCGGGCTCGGGCCAATGCTCCTCCATCATATGCGTGAAAGCGGGGCTGACGCCGACCGAGGTGCCCGCCGGAATGCGGTAGCCGCCATATTCGAAATCCTTGAGCGCGCGGCGCGGGAAGCTTGGCACCGGGGGCACGAGGCGGAGGGCCTCCTTGAACGCCCATTCGGTCATTTCGAGCTGGCCGAGGCTGTTGTGCCCGACCCCCTCGCCCGCCGGCGCGACGGCGAGCATTTCCTCGCGCAGCTTGTCCTGCCATTCGGGATGCCGCGCGAGTTCCCACACCAGCGTCGTGATCGAGCTGGTAACGGTGTCATGCGCCGCCATCATCAGGAAATTCATATGGTCGACGATCGCCTCGACCGAGAGATGGTCGCCATTGTCGTCGCGCGTGCGGCAAATCTGGCTGAACATATCCTCGCCCGTGCCCTCGCGGCGTTCGGGCACCATCTTGCCGAAATAATCGACCAGATAGGCGCGCCCCTTGGCGCCGCGGCCCATCGCGGTGAAGGGCAAGGGCACGCGCACGACGCCGATCGACGCCTGCACCATGTCGACGAACGCCTTGTTGACCTTGTCCGCCTCGGGACCCCACGGGATGCCGAGGAAGCTGGTCGCGGCGAGGTCGAGCGTCAGTTCCTTGATCGCCGGATAGAATTTGAAGGTCTTGCCGCTCCACTGGCCGATGCGTGTCCGAATCCCCTCGTTCAGCGAATCGGCATAATGGCGCATCGGTTCGGGCTTGAAGGCGACCGACAGCACCTTGCGGTCGGCACGATGCTTTTCGAAATCCATCAACATCAGCCCGCGCGGAAAGACCAGGTTGAGCACCGGTCCCCAGCCCTGTTCGGACGAGAAAATCTTTTCGCGGTCGAACATGACGAGTTCGTTCGCCTCGGGACCGTGGAGCGCGACGCTGCGCCCGCCGAAGCTGTTGTTGCGATAGACGCGGCCGTATTTCGCGACCATGCGGCGCGTGAAGGCGGGATAGTCGCCAAGCTGTTCGAGTGTGTTGCCGAGGACCGGCATGCCGTCCTCGCCCGGAATATGATCGATCGCGCTGTCGGGATTGCGCGGCAGCCAGTGCCGCGTGTCGGGGCCGAAGCGCTTTTCGGACCAGTTTTTCGTCGGCTGGATATTCGCGGGCGCGTTCATCGGGTCAATCCTCGTCCATTCTGCTTCGTCCCGATGCGTAACGGACTACTGACACTGATGCAAGTAACGCTTTGGCGGGGGCTGGACAGCATTCACCGCAAATTCAACTCGACTCGTGCAAACCAGCGGCCAAGGTGACGGGTCGCAACCGTTGGACCCAAAAGGACAAAGCCATGGCGAAGAGTTTGAAGCGCCCCCTTTCCATCGCGCTCGGCGCGTTCGTGACGACGATGCTCGGCGGTTGCTATTATGGCGACGTCTATGGATCGAGCTACGCGTCGGGCGGCGATTGCTCGTCGCGCTATGGCGACTCCTATTATGATTATGACGGCTATGCCTATGACGACGGCTATGGTTACGACTGCTATGACGGGGCCGATTATGGCAGCGGTTTCGCGCAGATCGGTTTCGGCGGCGGCTGGTACGATGATTATTATTATCCCGGCTATGGCATGTGGATGTTCGACAATTACCGCAACCGCTATCCGCTGCGCGACCGCTATCTGAACTATTGGGGCGGGCGCCGCGCCTGGTGGAAACATCATGGCGGGCGAAATGACTGGAAGCCGGGCCGCCCCGGCGGCTGGAATCGCGGCGATCACGACAATGACGGTCCGCGCGGCACGCGTCCGGGCCGGCCGGGCGATGGCGCTGCCGGCACGCCGTCGGGGACGAATAATCCCGGACGCCCCGACTGGGGCGCAGGCCGCCCGCGCCCGCCGCAGAGCGAAGGAACCGCCGGGCGCCCGCGCCCGGTCCGTAACATGCCCGCGACCGAGCCCGGCGAGATGTTTTCGACGCCGCGCGGCGATCGGGGGGGCGGACGGCCGCAGCGGATGCGGCCCGCACCGTCGGCGATGCCCGACCGCGCCCCGCGTGCCGAGCGACCCGCGCCCGTCTATCGCCCGCCCGCGCCGCAATCGGCCCCGGTGCGCAGTGCGCCCGAACCGCGTCCGGCGCCGTCGGCCGGGCGCGCTCGCTCCGATCGCGGGAATGACGCCCGCCCGGACTGAGGCTTAGGCTGGCGGCGCCTCCTGCGCCGCCGGCTTATCCTTCACGCCTGCCGACACCACAGTCGCGGCGACAAGATCGCCAACGACGTTCAGCGTCGTGCGGCACATGTCGAGGAAACGGTCGACGCCGAGGATCAGCCCGATGCCTTCGGGCGGCACCCCGACCGAGGCGAGGATCAGCGCGATCACGGGGAGCGACCCCGCGGGAACGCCCGCGGTGCCGATGCCGCCCAATATGCACACGAGCATCACGACGATCTGCTGCTGAAGCGTCAGGTCGATGCCGAAAAATTGCGCGAGGAAGATCACCGTCACGCCCTCGAACATCGCGGTGCCATTCTGGTTCGCGGTCGCGCCGATGGTGAGCACGAAGCGCGCGACCTTGTCGGACAGGCGGAGCTGGTCGCGCGCAACGCGGAGTGCTGTCGGCAGCGTCGCGTTCGACGACGCCGTCGCGAACGCCATCACGAACGCCTCCTGCGTCTGGCGGAAAAAGGCGACGGGCGATTTGCCCGCCAGCGTCTTCAACAGGATGGGAAAGACGATGAACATCTGGAGCGCGAGCGCGAGCAGCACGACGCCGACATAGGCCGACAGGCGGATGATGAGGTCCCATCCGAACTGCGCCGCGAGGTTGAACATGAAACAGAAGACCGCGATCGGCGCAAGCTGGATGACGAGCCCGATCAGCTTCATCACGACCTCGAACACCCCCTCGATCGCCGTCTTGAGCGCGTCGGTCCGCGGGGTGCGGACGAGCATCAATCCGATGCCGAAGAAGAGCGCGAAGAACATCACCGCGAGCACATCATTCTGGCCCATCGCGGCGAACAGATTGTCGGGAACGATCGCGACGACCGCGTCCATCCCGGTCTTCGCCTCGCCCGCGCGGTCGGCGATGGCCTTGGCCCCCTCTGCGCCCTCGGCGATCAGCGAACGCGCGAGCGCGGGGTCGACGCCGGCGCCCGGCTGGAGCAAATTCACGACGGCGAGGCTGATCACGACCGAAATCGTCGATACGGCAATCGTATAGACGAGCGTTCGCACGCCGACCGATTTCAGCGCGCGCATCTCGCCCATTTCGGCGACCCCGACGATCAGCGCCGAGACGAGCAGCGGGATGACGAGCATGAACAGCAGACGCAGGAAAATCTGCCCCAGCGGGCCGGTCACATAGGTGGTGATCGTGTCCACCCAGGCGGCGTCCGGCGCGCCATAATGGACCGCCAACCCGATGAGGAGGCCCGCGAGGAAGCCGACGAGCATGCGCCAGCGCAGCCGCCGCGCACGCGCTTCGTCACGGTGCGCCCCGTCTATCGCCGCTGCTGCTTCGGCCATGGCTCGGCTCCTTGCTCGCCCCCGGTTGGGCGGCCCGAAGCCCGCGCGTTACGCGTTATCGGCCGCCGGTTTTTCACCCTCCGCTATGTCATCACGAAGATCGAGCCCGCGGGTTCCATGATGCGGTGTATGGGCCGGGGCGTGCGGCCGCTCGACCTCTGGCGGTTCGGGCACTTCGAGCATGCCTTCCCACTTGGCGATGACCGAGGTCGCGACCGCATTGCCGACGACGTTGGTAGCGGATCGGCCCATGTCGAGGAACTGGTCGATACCCAGGATCAGCGCCACGCCCTCGACGGGCAGGCCGAACTGGGTGAGCGTCGCGGTGATCACGACGAGGCTCGCGCGCGGCACGCCGGCGATCCCTTTCGACGTCACCATCAGCGTCAGCAGGATCAGGATCTGCGTCCCGATCGACAGGTCGATGCCATATGCCTGCGCGATGAAGAGCGTCGCAAAGCTCATATACATCATCGAACCGTCGAGGTTGAAGCTGTAGCCGAGCGGCAGCACGAAGCCCGAAACGCGGCGCGGGACGCCGAAACGGTCGAGCTGTTCGAACAGTTTGGGCAGCGCCGCTTCGGACGAGGCGGTCGAAAAGGCAAGCAGCAGCGGCTCGACGATATAGCGCGCCAGCGTCAATATCCGCTTGCCGAGGAAGAGCGCGCCGAACCCGAACAGGATGATCCAGAGCAGTGCGAGGCCCAAGTAGAATTCGAGGATCAGGCGCAGGAAGTCGAGCAGGATGCCGAGCCCGTTGACGGTGATCACCCCCGCGAGCGCGCCGAAAACCGCGAAGGGCGCGAACAGCATCACATAGCCGGTGATCTGCAGCATCAATTCGCCGAGCGCGTCGGCCGCCCGCACCAGCGGCGCACCACGTTCGCCGATCGCCGACAGCCCGACGCCGGCGAAAACCGAGAAGACGAGGATCTGGAGGATGTCATTCGCGGCCATCGACTTGAATATCGATTCAGGGAAGATGTGAAGAATGAAGTCGCGCAGGTTCAGCGCCGAAGTCTTCACCTCGCCGACCTCTGCCGTCGGCGTGAGCTCGAGCCCGACCCCGGGCTGGAGCAGGTTCACGAGCAGCAACCCCAGCGAGATCGATATGAAGCTTGCGGTGATGAACCAGAAAAGCGACTTGGCGCCGATCCGTCCGAGCGCCGCGCTGTCGCCCATATTGGCGATGCCCGCAACGATCGTCGCCAGCACCAGCGGCGCGATGACCATCTTGATAAGATGGAGGAAAACGTCCGGCAGAATCTTGAAATAGCCCGCGATTTGCGCCGCGGCTTCCTTGTCGGCACCGATCTGCGCATGCGCGATCGCGCCGGTGACGATGCCGATCGCCATGCCGATAAGAATGAATAAGGTCAGGCGTTTGGCCATGAAAAAATGCTCCCCTGTTCCGGTCGGGCCGGATAATATGCTTGCGGCGTAACAGCCCGTTACGCGCCGGGCAATCGCCTGTTGCCGAATGGAGGAGTCAGGGCGTCCAGAAGCTCAGCGCCAGCACCCCCGCGACGCCCGTCAGGATATTGAGCGGGACCCCGATGCGCACGAAATCCATGAAGCGATAGTCCCCCGCAGCATAGACGAGTGTGTTCGTCTGGTAACCGACCGGGGTCGCGAAACAGGCCGATGCACCGAGCATGAGCGCGATCAGGAGCGGCTGCGGCGCGACGCCCGTCGCCTCGGCGATGCCGATCACCAGCGGCCCCATCAGCGCCGCGACCGCATTGTTGCTGAGCAGTTCGGACAGCAGCAGCGCCGAGAAATAGACGATCGCGATCACCGCCCATTGGGGTGCGCCCGTCAGGATCGGGTCGAGCGCGCCGACCATCAGCGCGACCGATCCCGCCTGTTCGAGCGCCGCGCCGACGGCAAGCATCGCGAAGATCAGGATCAGCACATCGCCGTCGATGCTGCCCCACGCCTCCGACGCGTCGATACAGCGCGTGAGCAGCACGATGGCGACGCCGATGAAGGCGGCGATGCCGATCGACATGACGCCCGTCGCCGAGAGCAGGACCGCGCTGGCCATCACGAGGATCGCGATCCACGCGCGGCGGCGGCGGAAGGCGGTGACCGACGCCATCGCCAGCCCGATCAAATTGGGGTTGTCGCGCAGCTGCGCGATATTCGCCTCGTCGGCATCGACCAGCAGGCGGTCGGCGGCGCGAATGCGGCTTTCGGACAGCGTCGGCCCCGGGAGGTGGCGAAAGCGGGTTACGCCGAGGATGCGGACGCGCTGGCGTTGCAGGAAGGGGATTTCGGCGAGCGGCCGGTCGATCGATCGGTGGCTCGGAGAAACCGTCACCTCGACCACGGTGGACGCGCCTTCGGGACTATCGCCGATGCCGATCGCGAAGCGTCTCTCGCTGCGGAGCGTCATCAGCGCCGCGCCGTCGAGGCGCGCGACGATCCGGTTGCCCGCCGCGAGCCGATGGTGCCGGGCATCGCCGCCGGTGATCACCCGCCCACCCGCGACCACGCCGACGATCTGCGCCGACACTATGCCCAGACCCGCGGCATCGAGCGCCATGTCGATGGCGGGGTCGCCGTCCCGAAGGCCGAGTTCGGTGAGATAAAGCTGTTCCGCCCCGTCGGATTTTTCGGCGATGCGCGGGTAGTCGGAAGGCAGGAAGCGCGCCATCACGAGCAGGCCGATGACGCCAGCCGCCGTGACCGCGAGCCCATAAGGGGTGATGTCGAACAGACCGAACGGTTCGAGCCCCGCCTGTTCGGCGATGCCCGACACGACGAGGTTCGTCGAGGTGCCGATCAAGGTCAGGCAGCCGCCGAGCACCGCGATCACCGACAGCGGCATCAGCAATTTCTTGGGCGAAATCCCGAGCGCTTCGGCGAGCCGGAAACAGACGGGCATCATCACGACGACGAAGGGCGTGCTGTTGATGAAGCCCGAGACGAGCAGCCCGCCGCCGAACACTTCGACCACCGCGAGGCGCGGGTGCCGTTTGGCGCGGTCGACGACATAATTGCCGACCTTGTCGATCACGCCGGTGCGGATCAGCGCGCCCGAGAGGATGAACATCGCCCCGACAGTGAGCGGCGCGCTGTTCGAGAAAACGCCATAGGCGCCCTTTTCGTCGAGAAGCCCGAGCGCGAGCATCGTGCCTGCCCCCGCCACCGCGACGACCGAGGGCGAGAAGCGTTCCCAGACAAAGGCCGCGAACATGCCCGCGAGCACGAACAGACCGATAACCGCCTTTTGCTCCGCGACAAATGCGGCAATGAAATCCACTAGATCATCAGCCGTTCTGCGCCCTGTGCAGCAGCTTATGGTCGGCAAGGACGAGCGCCATCATCGCTTCGACCACCGGGGCGCCGCGGATGCCGACGCACGGGTCGTGGCGACCCTTGGTGACGATATCGGTCGCCTCGCCCGCCTTGTTCACCGTTGGAACCGGGGTCAGGATCGAGCTGGTCGGTTTGAAGGCGACGCGCACGACGACGGGCTGTCCGGTCGAGATGCCCCCCGCGATGCCGCCAGCGTTGTTCGAAAGGAAATCGGGGCGGTTGCTGCCATCGACCGCGGGGCGCATCGGATCGGCATTTTCTTCACCGCGCAAACGCGCCGCGTGAAAACCCGCGCCGATCTCGACGCCCTTCACCGCGTTGATGCCCATCATCGCGGCGGCGAGGTCGCTGTCGAGCTTGGCGTAGATGGGCGCGCCCCAGCCGGCGGGGACGCCACTCGCCGCGCATTCGATGACGGCACCGAGCGAACTTCCGGCCTTGCGCGCGGCATCCATCAGCCCTTCCCAGCGCTGCGCCGCGGCGGGATCAGGACAGAAAAAGGGATTGCGATCGATTTCTTCGAGATCGAAGTTCGCGGGGTCGATCGCATCGCCGCCGATTTCGGCGACCCAGACGTGGATATGCACCTCGGGGATCACGAGCCGCGCGACGCCGCCCGCTGCCACGCGCGCCGCGGTCTCGCGCGCGCTCGACCGGCCACCGCCGCGATAGTCGCGGATGCCATATTTGGCGTCATAGGCGTAATCGGCGTGCCCAGGGCGATACGCCTGCGCGATCTCGCCATAATCCTTCGAGCGCTGATCGACATTCTCGATCATCAGGCTGATCGGCGTGCCCGTCGTCTTGCCTTCGAAAGTTCCCGAGAGGATGCGCACCTGGTCGGGTTCCTGCCGCTGCGTCGTGTGGCGCGACTGGCCCGGGCGGCGCTTGTCGAGGAAGGGCTGAATGTCGGCTTCGGACAGCGACAGGCGCGGCGGGCAGCCGTCGACGACGGCACCGAGCGCGGGGCCGTGGCTTTCGCCCCAGGTCGTGAAGCGAAGGATGCGTCCGAAGCTGTTGAAACTCATACTCGCGCGGTCCTATCCATGAATTCGATCCGGTTGCCGAAGGGATCTTCGGTAAAGAAGCGGCGACGACCGTCGATGACGCTGTCATCGTGGGTCGCATATCCCGCTGCGTCGATCCGATCGCGTAATGCGTCGAGCCCGTCGGTTGCGAGCGCGACATGCGCCTTTTTCGCCGGCCGGAAATCGCTCTCTGCGCCAAGGTGAAGCTGACGGTCGCCGAGCGCAAACCAGCAACCGCCCCGCGCCGCCATATCGACGGGCTTTGGCAATTCAGTCAGCCCAAGCAGCGTACCGAAGAAGGCGCGTGCCCGCCCCTCGCCGCCGACGGGCATGGCAACCTGAACATGATCGATGGCCAATGCGAAATCCATCGTCGAGCGATGGCCGGATTTCTCCCGAGATTCAAGCGCCACAGGGGGCGCAGCGCTCAGTCGGCTACCGAAGGCGAGCGCATAGTCTGTCTCAACTGTCGATCACACCCTTCCGTCTCCCCCAAGGGGAGAGGGTTTTCAACCCATCCGGCCGAATGCGGATGCGTAATCCGCCCGTCCGCCTAGCGGCCAAGCCACGTCCGGGTCCAGCATCATCGCCATGAAATGCGGCCCGGCAAAGGGGGAGGCGAAGCGCGAAGCGAGCTTGGGCGAATAGCCGAAGCGGGGATAATAGCTTTCGTGGCCTAGGACGAAGCTGACAGCGACGTCCTGTTCGCGAAGTGCGTCGAGCCCCACACGGATCAGCGCGTCGCCGATGCCCTGCCCTTGGCTGCCGGGCACAACCGACACGGGCGCGAGGCCGGCGCCCGAAAGCGCGGCACCATCGGCTTCCACGTCCATCCGGCTGAACAATATATGCCCGACAATCGTGCCGCCCTGTTCGGCGACGAGCGACACCAGCGTGTCGCCGTCCGCGTCGATCATCCGCACCAGTTCGGCCTCGCCCTGATGACCGAAGTCCGTTCCCGCGAAGGCGGCGCGGATCACCGCATCAATGGCATCGGCATCCGCCGCCGTCGCGGCGCGGATGCCGGTTTCGTCAGACAAGCGAGATGTCCGGCGCGTCTTCCTGTTTCATGCCGACGGTGTGGTAACCCGCGTCGACATGGTGCGTTTCGCCGGTGACGCCCGACGACAGGTCGCTGAGCAGATAGAGCGCCGAGCCGCCGACATCGTCGATCGTGACGTTGCGGCGCAGCGGCGCGTTGTGCTCGTTCCATTTGAGGATCAGGCGGAAATCGCCGATCCCCGACGCCGCAAGCGTCTTGATCGGGCCGGCCGAGATCGCGTTCACGCGCACGCCCTGCGGGCCGTAATCATTGGCGAGATATTTGACGCTGGTTTCAAGCGCCGACTTCGCCACGCCCATGACGTTGTAATGCGGGATCACCTTTTCGGCGCCATAATAGCTCAAGGTCAGCAGCGAGCCGCCGCCATTGCCCGTTTCGGGGTCGAACGGCGTCATCATCGATGCCGCGCGCTTGGCGACCGCGGTGAAGCTGTAGACGCTGATGTTCATCGTCATCAGGAAGTCGTCGAGCGTCACATCGGCATAATGGCCGCGCAGCGCCTCCTTGTTGGTAAAGCCGATCGCATGGACGACGAAGTCGATCGTCGGCCAGCGCGCCGAAAGCGTCGCGAACGCGGCGTCGAGATTGTCCATGTCGGACACGTCGCAATCGATCAGGAAATCGCAGCCAAGCTCGTCGGCGAGCGGCTTCACGCGCTTGAGCATCACGTCGCCCTGGTACGAAATCGCCAGTTCGGCGCCCGCGCCGTGCAGCGCCTTGGCAATGCCCCACGCAAGCGACTTGTCGTTCGCAAGGCCCATAATCAGCCCGCGCTTGCCAGTCATCAGACCCGTCATTTTTTGTCTCCGGTCTTTTCAATAATCACATCGTCGATGCGCCCAATAGCGTCGTGGCCCAAATCCTCAACCTCGACGAGCGCGGCGTTGAGTTCGGCGCCCATCACCATACCCAATCCGACGAGGTAGAAAAAGAAGAGCGCGACCATCACACCCGCGAGGCTGCCGTAGGTTGCGTCATAGCTGAGCAGGCTGGCGAGCAAGGGCGGCAGCGCGAGGGTGACGCCGATCCACCACAAGGTAGTGAACAACGCGCCCGGCCATTTCGGGAATTGTTTGCGCCGGTATTTCGACGGCGTCAGGCTGTAGAAGAGCATATAGATGGCGAGGAACAGGCCAAAGCCCGACACCCCGCGCGAAATCGCGACGACGCCGACCGACTGGTATTTCTCGGGCAGCACGCGGGTGACGAACTGTTCGATCCCGACGATCAGCACCTGCATGCTGAACGACAGCAGCATCAGCACGACCGCGCCGGTGATGATGCCGATCGACAGCAGCCGATAGTGGAAAAAGCCCTTGGAGAAATGCGTGCCATAGGCGCGGCGGAGGATGTCGCGCACCGTCTCGATCAGGCTGCCGACGGTCCACAGCGCGACGAGCGCGCCGAGCCAGAGGAAAATGCCGGTGCGCGCGGTCATCACTTCGCGGATCGGGCCCGACAGCGCTTTGGCGACGGTCGGCGGCATGGTCGAGAAAACCGCCTCGATCGCCGCTTCGCCGCCGACGCTGCCGCCAAAGATCGAGAGCGCGGCGGCGAGCAGGATGAAGAAGGGGAAGAGCGCGATCAGCGCCAGATAGGCGAGATTGCCCGCGTGGATGAAGCCGTCGGTATAGGTGCCGACAACGACGCGGCGGGCGATGCGCCAGGCGCGCGTGCCCGGTCCGAGCTGCTCGCGGCTGCGGTCGAGAACACCTTGCGCCCGCGCGCGCAGCTTGACGCGCTTGGCGCGTTCGGCGCGCGCCTCGGGCGAATGCGGCGAATGGCCCTCGGCCAGAAATTCCTTGCCGACCTCGTCGGCGACCTCGCGCTCGAGCGCGGCGACGATCTTTTTCTCGCTGGCGTCAGCCACGCATCACACGCCAAGCTCCGCCCGCACGTCGCGCGGATCGGTCCATTCGCTGAGCAGCTTGATCAGCGCCTCGTCGTCGGCGGGCAGATCGACCATCAGCCGCACGAGCTGATCGCCGCGGCCGCCGCTTTTCTGGCTGAAACCCTTGCCCTTGAGGCGCATCACCTTGCCCGACGACGAGCCCGCGGGAATCGACAGCATCACGGGGCCATCGACGGTCGGCACCTTGATCTTGGCGCCCTTGACCGCCTCGTTCAGCGTCACCGGAAGGTCGAGGCGAATGTTCGCGCCCTCGCGTTCGTAAAAGGGATGATCCTTGACCGTGATCGTCACGATGCCGTCGCCGGTGCCGCCCGGCCCCGCCTGCCCCTTGCCGGCAAGCCGCATCTGGGTGCCGGTTTCGACCCCGGCGGGCAATTTCAGGTCGATCGTCGCGCCGTCGGCAAGCGCGATGCGCTGCGGCGCCTGCGTCGCGGCGTCGATGAAGCTGACCGACAGGCGATAGGCGACGTTGGCCCCCTTTTGCGGCGGCGCGCTGCGCCCGCCGAAGCCGCCGAACGGCCCGCCCCCCGAACCGCCGCCGCCGCGACCGAACAGACCTTCGAAAATATCGCCGAAATCGGAACTCTCGTTGCCGAAGCCGCTGAAACCGCCGGGCCCCGTGCGCTGATCGCCGCGGAAACCGCCGCCGCCATAGCCATAGGGCATCGCGGGGTTGCCCTCGCCGTCGATCTCGCCGCGGTCGAACTGCGCGCGCTTCGTCTTGTCCGACAAGATATCATACGCCTTGGTCACGTCGGAGAATTTCTCCGACGCCTTCGGGTTGTCCTTGTTCTTGTCGGGGTGCAATTCCTTGGCGAGCTTGCGGTACGCGGACTTGATCTCCGCTTCGCTTGCGTTCTTCGCAACATTCAGGGTGGAATAGGGATCGGCCATTTTGCTCCTGTAGCCCGATAAGTGACTGGGCGTGAAGCCCGATTGCACGTCGATGTGGTAATGTGCCGGCGAAGGTCAAGTTCCCTCCATATCGCGCTCGACCCTGCACGCCCGGCGCATTATGACCGCGCGGATGAGCGACGATCCCTTTGCCCTGTTCGACAGCTGGTTCACCGAAGCGCGCGCCAGCGAGCCCAATGACGCCAACGCCATGGCGCTCGCGACGACGACCGCCGACGGGCACCCGTCGCTGCGCATGGTGCTGTTGAAGGGTCATGGGCCGGACGGCTTTGTTTTCTATACCAATCTCGACAGCCGCAAGGGCGGCGAGCTGGCGGTGAACCCGCATGTTGCGCTGCTCTTTCACTGGAAATCGCTGCGGCGGCAGATCCGCATCGAAGGCGCGGTGACGCCGGTCGACGACAGCGTCGCCGATGCCTATTTCGCGACGCGCAGCCGCGACAGCCAGCTTGGCGCCTGGGCGAGCGATCAGTCGCGGCCGCTCGCCAGCCGCGAGACGTTCGAGGCGCGCTTCGAGGAAATGCAGGCGCGGTTCGAGGGGCAGGACGTCCCACGCCCGCCGCGCTGGTCGGGCTGGCGCGTTAATCCTTCGGCGATCGAGTTCTGGCAGGATCGCGCCCACCGGCTGCACGAGCGCACCGCCTTCACCCGCACCGGCGCCGGCTGGACGAAAGGATTGCTGTATCCATGAGCGCCGCACGCCGCATTCCGATCACGCAGGTCGATGCCTTTGCCGACCGCCCCTTTACGGGCAATCCAGCCGCGGTGATGCCGCTCGAGGAATGGCTCGACGACGCGACGTTGCAGGCGATCGCGGCCGAGAATAATCTCGCCGAAACCGCCTTTCTGGTTCCCGACGAAAGCGACGAGGCCGATTATGAGCTGCGCTGGTTCACGCCGACGGTCGAGGTCGCGCTGTGCGGCCATGCGACGCTCGCGAGCGGACATGTCCTGCTGACGGCGGCGCAGTGGCGAAGCGACATGACCTTCCGCACGCGCAAAGCCGGTATCCTGCGCGTCGCGCGGAACGGTGAGGACGACGGCTATAAAATGGCGCTGCCCGCCTATACGCCCGCGCCGAAGGCGATGCCCGACATCGTCCGCGCGCTCGGTGGCGATCCGGTCGAGACGATGTGGCACGAGGGCGGCTATGCGCTGATCGCCTATCGCGACGCCGCGAGCGTGCGGGCGCTGACGCCCGATTTGCGCGCGCTGAAGAAGGGCGGCGACATCCTCTATATCGCGACCGCGCCGGGCGCCGGCGATCCGTCGGGTGCCGACGTCATTAGCCGCGCCTTCGCGCCCGGGGCCGGGATCGACGAGGATCCGGTCACCGGATCGGCGCACAGCGTGCTCACCCCCTATTGGACGGTCCGGCTGGGGCGCGACCGTTTCGCGGCCTATCAGGCGAGCGCACGCGGCGGGCATGTCGGCTGCCGTCTCGACGGCGACATGGTCGAGCTGACGGGCACTTGCGTCACGACGCTGGTCGGGGATTTCCTGTTATAGAGCGGCGGTGAGGTCGGCGAGATGGCGGCGGAGCGCGGGGAACTGGTCGTCGTTGGTGACGCCGAGCCGCACGATCGTCAGCCGCTGCGATGGCGAGACGATGATATATTGCCCCTGATGGCCGATGCAGGCGAACAGGTCGTTCGGGCCGCGATCGGGCCATAGCGCCGGGGTCACCCCCGGCGGGCGCCGGCGGTTCAGCCAGATATGCCCGCCATAACCCGCGTCGTTCGCCGAGGGTGTCAGCATGAAGCGCATCCAGGTTTCGGGGAGCAGCCGCTGGCCGTTCACGACGCCATGGTTGCGCAGGAATTCGCCGAACTTCGCATAGTCGCGCGCGGTCGCGTGCATGATCGATCCGCCGATCATCGTGCCGTGCGCATCATATTCGGGGGTCAGGCTGGTCATACCGAGCGGTTCGACGAGCCGCCCGCCGATGAAATCGCGCATCGCATCGCGCCGCGCGTCGGGGTTTTGCGACGGCGTCAGCGTGTCGGCGAGGATGTCGGCAAGGATGACGCTGGTCGCCGAGCTGTAGTTGAAGACCTCATCGGGCTGGGCGGCCGCGGGCTTGGCCTCGGCAAAACCCGCCATGTCGCCCGCGCCGCTGCCGAAGAGCATAGCGACGGTATCTCCCTGCCATACCGGATCGCCATTTTCGACATGCTCAAGCCCCGACGACATGTGGAGGAGGCTCCGCAGCGTGATCGCGCCGCGCGGATCGCCGCTGCGCTGCCACGCGGCGACCGGCGCGGGGCCGTCGAGCGACAATTGCCCGTCGGCGACGAGAAAGCCGGTGAGCACCGCGGTGATGCTTTTCGCCATCGACCAGCTGATCAGCTTCGATTCGGGACCGAATCCCTCGGCATAGCGTTCGTAGATCGGCTCGCCGTCGCGCAGCACAAGCAGCGCGCGCGTCTGCCCGACATCGTCGGCATCGGCGAACAGCGCATCGGCGCGCGCGCGGATCGCGGCGGGGAGCGCGCGCAGCGCCTGCGGCGTCTCGACCGCCGCGACGCCATCGAGCGACGCGCCGAATTTCGGCGCGGGCGACGCGGGCGCCATATTACCCTGCCCCGCCGCCTGCGTCAGCGACCAGGCGCCGAGCATCGCGAGGGCGGCACTTGCCAGCAGCCGTTTTTTCGTGATCATGGATCGAGTGAATAACATCAATCCGACCGGGCCGACAACGGGCGAGACGCCGGCCCCTGTACCAGCCTCTGGGCCGCCGCCCGCGACGCCCGCGCTTCCTCCCAAAAAATCGAGCCGCTGGGGCGGCTGCCTGCCTTGGGCGATCGGGCTTGCCGTGCTGCTCGCGATCTTCGCGATCTGGAAATTCCCGTCGTTCAAGGCGCAGGCCGAGCTGGGTTCGGCCTATGCCGCGCGCGTTGGCTGTTCGTGCCGCTATGTGCAGGGGCGCAGCCTCGACAGCTGCCAGAGCGATTTCGAGCCCGGGATGGACATGGTGTCGCTGAGCGAAGATCCCGCGACCAAGACGGTGACCGGTAGCGTGCCGCTGCTCGCCTCGCGCAGCGCGCGCTATGCGGGTGCCAGCGGCTGCCTGCTGCGCCCCGAAAATTAGGGTCAGGCCCTTAACGCGACTATTCCGCCAGACTGTCCGATCGATGCCGCCGCCGCCACTCGCCGGGTGACATGCCGATCTTGCGGCGAAAGATCGCGCACAGATGCGCGTGGCTCGAAAAGCCGGTCGCAAAGGCGATCTCGGCGATCGACAGCGGGCGGTTCATCAGGAACCAGCAGGCGTGACGCAGCCGCTGGCGCAGCACATATTGCGCGGGGGTGCGGCCGGTCGCGCGCGCGAAATGGACGATCAGGCTGTTGACCGACATGCCCGCCTCGGCCGCCATGTCCTCGACCGTCAGCGACACTTCGAGCTGAGTCTGGATGAAGGCCATCAGATCGTTGATGCGCTGGGCGATGGCGGGCGATTCGGGACGCCCGGCCATGCCCTGAAGTGTCTTGGCGAGGATCGTGACGAGCGGATCGGCCGCCGCCGCATCGTTCGCGAGCAAGGTCCGCACAAGCGCCGCCAGCGCGAGGTCGTGATGCGCCGCGAGCGCGCGCGTATCGGGGGCGACGATCAGCCGCGCGGCGGGAATCTCGACCTCGATAGTATGAACCGCGCCGCCCTTCGCCATGGCGCGATATGTCTGACCGGCGGGTATCAACCACATTTCACCAGGCAACGGATCGCCGAGCGACGTCCGCTGATCGTCCAGCCATGTTTCGAGCCAGTGATAGCTTCCCGCCTCGTACAGGATCAGCACATGGACATCGCGTTCGATCGTCCAGTTCGACGGGCCATCGATCCGGTCAACGATCGAGGCGACCCTGAGTCCACCCACTTCCATCGCATGAGTATGGCAAGAATGGGAAAATGTGAAAGCCTGCCATATTGCGTAACAATATGGTTAAATCGCCCTACCCAAAGTCCTCGGCCCTAGTCGCAGCCGAGACAAATGAGGCGCGGGCCAGGCTAATACGCGTGCCCGAGACACGCATGAACAGACCCCCCCGACGGCGGGCGGCGCAATCGCCGCCCGCCACTTTTTCCTGAATGAAACGATGGCCTTGTTTATTTTACGGCGAGGAATTCATCCATCGCGCGATTGACCGCATCGGGCGCATCCCACGGCACGAAATGGCCGCAGTCGGGGACGTGGACGATCGTCACATTCGGCACGAGGTCCTCCATCCCGTCGAGATTGCACGGCGGCAGCGCGACATCGTCGAGCGCCCAGATGACGAGCGTGGGGATAGTGAGTTTCGGGAAGGGCACCGCCGGCGGCTCGGCATAGGGTTCGTCCATCGCGGGCACATTGGCCGACGAACCGCGATACCAGTTGATCATCGCGCGGCAGCTATCGCGATCTTCCCAATCCCCCAGCAGCCGGGCGATCTCGTCGGGGGGCTGGACGCCGCCGCTCGGCACGCGTCCGGCAAAGGCATGGGCGAGGATGCCCGCGATGCCATGCTCCTCGATGATCTGGTCGCTCGCGGGATCGCGGAACGTCCGGATATATTGGCTCGCCGCGCGCTGCTCTTCGTTGACCGCGAGCAGGCGTTGGAAAATCCCCGGATGCGGCGCGTTGGCGATCACCGCGCGCGTCACGCGGCCCGCCCAAGCGGGGTGCAACCCGCCCGGCTGGCCGCCAAGCGCGACACCCCACGCGATCGCCCCGCCCCAATCGTGGCCGACGATCGTGAATTCACCGACGCCAAGCGCATCGGCGAGCGCGAAGATGTCGGCGATCAATTTGTCGGGCGTGTAGGATTCGGCGTCCTGCGGCTTCGAAGAGCCGCGATAGCCGCGCTGGTCGGGCGCGATGCAGCGAAAGCGGTCGGCGAAATGCGGCAACTGATAGCGCCAGGTGCGGTGCGATTCGGGAAAGCCGTGGAGGAAGATGAGGACCGGAGCGTCGCGCGGCCCCATGTCGACGACGTCGAGTTCGACTCCGGTCGAGAGCTTTACGCGCTGTTGTTCGAAATCGCCGATCATCGACATCACTCCCTCAGGCTCCTTTGGTTTCTTTTCGAAACCAATCTGGCGGGGATTGGGAGCGGTGGCAAGTGGGCACGCCTGGGCGTGTGCATGGCTGGCGGGGCCGTGGAGGGATCCGCTTCGGGTGGTCAGCGACCATCCCCACCTTCGTCATTCCCGCGAACCCGGGGCCACCGATGTTATAACTCGGGCCTCGGGTTGCGGGTTGTCGCTAGCGAAGTCCAATATTCCTATGAGCGAGCCGTGTAAGGTGGCGTGAACCTCGCCTCGCTTTGCGCCGGGATGCAGCACGATCTTGCCGACGAGCGACCGGATATCGCTTGAAGCATCGAGCCGCGTTTCAGGGTCCTTGAGCGTATCGGTGAGCGCCGCGACCTTGCGCTTGTAAATTTCGGCAATGCCGGGATGGACGTCGGGAACGTCGGCGGGCGCTTCGGCAAGCCGCGCGGTGATTTGGGTCTTCTCACGTTCCAGTTCGGCCATGCGCGCTTTCATGGTCGGCTGGTACAGCCCATCCTCGATCGCTGCTATGATACCGGCGATGGCGCGCTCAACCTTCGCAAGCGCCCGCTTGTCGGCATCGGCCTGGATACGCTGCTCGCGGTTCTCCCGGTTGATGTAGGCGGCATAGGCGGCCACGGCGGCATCGATCTTGTCAGCCGTGACCAGCCTGTCGTTGATACCCGCGAGCGCGCGGCGCTCCAACACCTCGCGCCGGATGGTCCGGCCGTTCGGGCAGTTGCTGCTGCGATGATGACCGACGCAGCCATAGCGGTCATCGACGACGATGGCATAGGTGCTGCCGCAGACGCCGCATTCGAGGAGGCCCGACAGGAGATAGGCGGGACGCCGCGCGTTCAGCAGCGCCCGCGCCTGCGCGGCTTCCTTGATGCCCGCATGACGCTCGGCCAGCGCCGCCTGCTGGCGCTTGGCCGCTTGCCACAGATCATCGCTGACGATGCGAAGCTCCGGCACCTCGTTCCTGATCCATTCGGATTCGGGATTGAAGCGCGTGACCCGCTTGCCGCTGCCCGGATCGGTGACATAATGTTTGTGGTTCCAGACACGGACACCGACATAAAGCTCATTGTTGATGATGCCGGTCCCGCGCCGCACATCGCCCCGAATGCTGGTGTCGCGCCACGCAAGTCCCTTCGGGCCGGGAACGCCATCGGCATTGAGGTCGCGCGCAATCGCGAGCGGACTCTTGCCGTCCGCAAACTCGCGGAAGACGCGCTCGACGATCAACGCCTGCGCCGGATCGACCTCGCGCTCACCGCGCACCAGTTCGCCCTCGCTGGTCAGGCGCCGGACCATCCGATAGCCATAGCCGACAGCGCCAGCCGAGAAGCCCTTCTCGACCCGCCCGCGCAGGCCGCGATGCGTCTTCTTCGCGAGGTCTTTTAGGAACAATGCGTTCATCGTCCCCTTGAGTCCGACATGAAGCTCGGAGATTTCACCTTCGGCGAGGGTGACGAGCGGGACGCGCGCGAACTGAAGATGCTTGAAAAGCGTCGCGACATCGGCCTGGTCGCGCGACACGCGATCGAGCGCTTCGGCAACCACAATATCGAACTTGCCCGCCTGCGCGTCGGCGAGCAGCTTCTGGATGCCGGGCCGCAGGATCATGCTAACCCCCGAGATCGCGGCGTCCTCATAGGAGCCGACGAGCTGCCACCCTTCGCGCTCCGCGCGCTCGCGGCAGATACGCTGCTGGTCGGCGATCGACGCCGAGCTTTGCTGGTCGGAGGAATAGCGGGCGTAGAGCGCGGCGCGGATCATCATGTCTTCCTTTGGCATAGCGGGACAGAGGCCCCGAACGACCGATAAGACAGTGTCCGCCCCTACGACCCTAGCGTCAATGCTTTAGCGGGGTTGGGTTTTTGCCGTCCGGCTCATTGTCGTTGGCCGCTTTCCTCTCGCGCATATGCTCGCGCGCGATATGCCGCCCGATCGCCTCGGCGATGCGCGTCAGCGCCGCGTCGATGGCGACCGGATCGGGGTCGGCATCATTGTCGTTGGCGGCCGTGACCGAAGGCGAGCCCTTCGCATCGCCCTTCTTCATACCGGCCCCACGGAATGCGGTGGATTGTCATTATCGGCGCGGTAGCGAACGGGATCGGCGATCCAGCGCTGGACGGCAGACTCATGCCATCCAGCACCGTGAACGCTGATCTTCAACTGGGCCGGGAACGTGCCTTCGGCGATCTTGCGGTAGAGGGTCGAGCGAGAAAGCCCGGTGCGGGCGAGGACGGTCTGAAGGCGGATGATCCTGTCGGGGTCGGGCATGGGGCGTCTTCCATCATCTGACGGTTGGTGGGAGCCCCTCGGCTCAGAATTGGAAATTCTGCCATGCTTTGCAAGACCATGGGCAGGAACGTGCCGCTCGCGCTGGCGACCGCTGGCGTCTCCTGTCGTCCCTTGGCGTCCGCTGTCGCTTCATGGCGGGATCGAAATATTTTCCCATACCGTCCCAGGCCGAAGCCCATCCGAGCCGTTGGGGGTCGCCGTATCCTCGCGAACATCCGTTTCGCATAGGCTGAGGGTCGCGAATCACATCGGGACGGTTTCGTTGTCGATCCGCGTCCACGTCCTGTTCATTGAACAGCCCGATTGTCCGTGGGTATCGATCATGCAAGGATGAGACATGCCAACATTCCTGTCATCGCTTCTCGTCGCCGCATCGGCGGCGATGCTCGGTCCATCCGGAACCTGGGATTTGAAGGCAGGGGACCAAACGCTGTTCCGCATCGAGATCAAGGAAGAGCCGAACGGGACAACGGCGACATGGGAGCGGCCTGAGCGCTTCCAGACCGATGGTGAGAGTTTTTCCAAGATCGGTGGACGGGCGATCCGCCGTCAATCTCGGAATGTGCGTCTGGTCGGCTCCGATATCGAAATTACCTTTGACGATGCCATCCTCCGCCTGCATCCGATCGATGCCGATCATGCAGAAATGTCGTTTAAGGGCGCTCCATTTGAGCCATTCCCTCTCGTCAAAGCTGAGGAGACTCCATCTCCATTAGGGCCGTGGGATTCCGGGCGCAGCTATGTCCCGACCGTCAATCGTCCGACCAATGCCGAGATGACCGCGATTTTCGAGGCCGATCAAGCCGATCGCCAAAACGCGAATATCGACTGGTCCGTTATCGGCCCCGCCGACGACAAACGCCGTGGCCGCACGAAGCAATTGCTCGACACCGGCGCGCTGCAAAGCGGCGACGATTATTATCATGCCGCTTTCGTCTTCCAGCACGGCAGCGAAGCCAATGACTATCTTTTAGCGCATCTGCTGGCGACGATCGCCATCGCACGGGGAAGACCCGATGCCGTCTGGATCGCGTCCGCGACGCTTGACCGCTATCTTCAGGCCATCGACAAACCGCAGATACTGGGTACGCAATATACAATTCCGGAGAATGGTCCCGCAACGCAGGAACCTTATGACCGGGCGCTGATTTCGGACGCGATGCGCAAAGCTCTCCGCGTTCCACCTCTCGAGGAACAGGAAAAACGGCGGCGTCAATATGGCGAAAAGGCCTCCGTGTCCCAAATACCTTGAGATCGGCCGGCGTCCCGCCTGCGGCGGCCGCGCTCTACTCCGCTTCGCTCCACCGAGCCATCGCTGCGCGCCGCCTCTGCGGCTGACGCCGTAACGATCGCATGACGCGAAGGGCCGGAGCCAGGCTCCGGCCCGAAGGTCATCGCGCTTTGCGCGATGGCGATGGCCTCCGGCCGTGCGGTGGGAGCGTCGCTCTCCTCTGAGGCCCGCCCGGCAGGGTGCAACCCCTTCGGGGTTCTCCAGCTTGTTCCGACCCTTCGGGTGCGCCCTGCCTCGATAGCGGGCCTCTCCGGTCGCTCTTGCCGCTCCCCCCCGCTCAGCCGGGGCTGCGGTGGTTTTAGAGCAAGGAGAGAGATCATGGAATTCCAGCATATCGAACTGTCGCGTCTTTCGGTGTCGTCCGCCAACATGCGCGGGATTACGAAGAAGCCGGACATCACAAACATCCTGCCGTCGGTGCGGGCGCGCGGCATTCTCGTGCCGCTGATCGTCAGATCGGGTGCAGCAGAAGGAGACTATGAAGTCGTCGCGGGCAAGCGGCGCTATTATTGCGCGCAGATCGTCGCGGAGGAACAGGGCGGCATCGACCCGCTGCCCTGTGCGGTGATGAAGGCCGGGGACGATGCGGCGGCACTCGAAGCCTCGCTGATCGAGAATATCGCCCGCCTCGACCCCGATGAGGTGAACCGCTGCGAAGCCTTCACGCGGCTCGTTCGCGAAGGGCGGAGCGTCGAGGAGATCGGGCTCACCTTTGGGCTGACCGGCTTGCAGGTGAAGCGGACGCTTGCCATCGGCAATCTTCTGCCGCGCATCCGTGGCTTCTATCGGGCCGGGAAGATCGATGTCGTCACGATGCGGCACCTGACCCTCGCCACCAAGACGCAGCAGCGTGAATGGCTGGGGCTGGTCGATTGTCCCGAGAAGCACGCCCCGACCGGAAGCCAGCTCAAATCATGGCTGTTCGGTGGCAGCGCTATCGCCACCAAGGTCGCGAAGTTCGATGTCGCGAGCTACACCGGCGAGATCGTCTCCGACCTGTTCGGCGAGGACAGCTATTTTGCGGACGCCGATGCGTTCTGGACCGCGCAGATGGCCGAGGCCCGGAAGCAGGCGGACTTCTACCGCGATAGCGGCTGGGGTGATGTCGTCATTATGGAGCGCGGCACTTACTTCAATGGCTGGGAGCACGAACGCTGCCCCAAGAAGAAGGGCGGCAAGGTCTTCGTGACCATCAGCCATCGCGGCGAGATCGCTTTCCACGAGGGCTATATCACCAGCAAGGAAGCGCGGCAGCGCGCCAAGGGCGCAGCGGGAGCCGAGGCACAAAAGCCAGCGCGTCCCGAGGTCAGCGCGGCGCTGGGGAACTATATCGACCTCCATCGTCATGCCGCCGTGCGCGCATCGCTGCTATCCGAACCCGGCATTGCCCTTCGCATGATGGTCGCCCATGTCATTGTCGGATCGCACCTGTGGCGGATCGATGTCGAAAAGCAGCGCGCGGCGAGCGATGCGATTGCCGAGAGCATCGAGGTATCGGCGAGCGAAGCGGCGTTCGATGCGAAGCGGCGCGAGGTGCTGGCGCTGCTCGGGTTCGATCCCGAAGCGCCGACCGTCATCGGCGGCTATGACGGGGAGCATGGGGTTGCAGGCCTGTTCACCCGTCTGCTCGCGCTGTCCGACGCAGCGGTAATGAGCATCCTTCCCGTCGTGATGGGCGAGACGCTGGCGGTTGGCACCACCGAGGTCGATTTGCTGGGCCAACTCACCGGCACCGACATGCGGACCTGTTGGGACGATACGACCGTGCTGCCCGACCTGATCCGCGACAAGCAGCTTCTGAATGCCGTGATTGCGGAGGTTGCGGGCGGTGAAGTTGCCGAGGCCAATGCGGATGCGACCGCCAAGGTGCAGCGCGGCATCCTCGTCGATTGCCTCACCGGCAGCAATGGCCGGACGAAGGTCGAGGGCTGGTTTCCCCGCTGGTTCGCCTTTCCGCCGTCGGGCTACACGGATCGCGGCGGCATCGGCTGTGTCGAACGTAGCGAGCGCATCGCGTCGCTTCTCGCCCCGGTCGAAATTGACGCTGAACCGGAAATGCGCCAAGCGGCCTGAACAGCAAGCTGCGATCTTCATGGAGGAGCGGGGAAACCCGCTCCTCATTTTTTCGCCCGGCGCTCCGCGCCGGGCATTCTGTTCTTGCCAATGGCGTGCCTGCTATCGCAGCTTGGTTCCCAATCGTGACGTGGGTGGAAATCATCGCGGGGAGAAAAGCATATGTCAAAGCCGGTCAAGGGATCGTGCCTGTGCGGCAAGGTCGCTTTTGTCATCGAAGGAAAATTCGGCCCTGTCGGGCAATGCCATTGCTCAAAATGCCGCAAGGTGTCCGGAACCGACGGGAATGCCGTATTCTATACATCGGCGAAAAACCTGCACTGGCTCTGCGGCGAGGACGAGGTTCGCACCTTCATGGTTCCGGCTGGCAATGGCTGGCAATCGACCTTCTGCGGAACCTGCGGAAGTCCGACCCCGCATACGGATAGCAACGGCAAAATCTATTTCGTGCCAGCGGGCTTGCTCGACGACGATCCGGGTTTTCGCGGATATGCTGCACACATATATGTCGGCTCGAAAGCGCCATGGGTCTGCATCACCGACGACGCGCCGCAATATGTCGAAGGTTTCCCGTCCCGCATAAGCGATTGAATCATGGCGGGTCCGGTTGGCGCGCTGTCATTTCGGCGCTAGACAGTATCCGATGCGAACCGACGTCGATCATCTTCCGCCTGTGAAGCAGCGCGAGCTTGAGCGCATCGTCGAAATTCTCTTCGACGAGTTCGGTCAAGCAACCGAAAACGCGACCGGGCGCCGCAAGGGCGCCCGCATCCTCAAGGTCGTGCTGTTCGGCAGCCACGCCCGCGGCGACCACGTCGATGCGCCGCTGTCGGCGAACCAGTATAAATCCGACTATGATATTCTTGTCATCGTCAGCCAGAAGGAGCTGACCGACCGCGCCGCCTATTGGGCCAAGGCCGAGGAGCGGCTGATCCGCGCCTACACCATCGAGAAGACGCTGCGGACGCCGGTCAACTTCATTGTTCATTCGCTCCACGAAGTGAACGATGGGCTCGCGCATGGTCGCGTCTTCTTCATGGAGGTCGCGAAGGATGGCATCGGGCTGTACGAAGCCGATGGCCGGGAGCTGCCGACGCCGAAACCCAAGACGCCAACTCAGGCGCTAGACGCGGCGAAAGAGTATTTTGAGGACGGCTTTCCCTCGGCCATGAAGCGGTTCGAGATTGCCAAGTTCGACATTGAACGGGGCTTTCTGAAAGATGCCGCGTTCGATATGCACCAGACGGCAGAACGCCTATATTCTTGTCTGCTTCTAACGCTGACCTTCTACACACCGTACAATCACAACATCGCCTTCCTGCGCTCGCTCGCCGAAGGGCTCGACCGACGCCTCTACGGCATCTGGCCCGAGACCAATCGCCGCGAGCGCGCGATGTTCCAGAAATTGAAGGAAGCCTACACCAAGGCCCGCTACTCGAAACATTACAAGATCAGCGAAGAGGAACTGACCTGGCTTGGCGAGCGCGTCGAGGAACTCGGCCGCGTCGTCCATCAGGTCTGCACCGACAAGATCGCCGAACTCGAACAGACGGCGCGTGGATAACTCGGAACGCAAAACTTGGGATAGAGCCGGAAATTACTCGCGGCATTCTGATTTTGCATGAACGGAGGTCGGTATGTGGTGGAAGCTCGCGGGTCTCATCGTCTTAACGGCGGCGCTTGTCTTCAGCGTGATACCGATCCGAACCCACGCAATCCTCTATGATCCAGTAAACGACGCGCCTCCCAGCCGGACCTCTTTGAGTGACATGCTCGGTGACATGTACCTCACTTCGGGCACGATAGTGCTCATAGTAAGCATTTTGGCGGTGGCGGGTTACGTCGCTTTTAAGGTAGTCCGCGGACACTGGTGATTTTCCGCAGTCGGTCGAATCCAAACCTTTCAGACTAATGCGCGGCCGCTGTCACAACTTGCCCGAACTCCCCGATTCTGGCATAATCCCGCTCACGGGATGGAATGACTGGCGGCCATCCTCGGGATAATCCTGCCAGGCATCATGTAGGTCCGGCCATCACGGTCGGGCAGTTGCTGTAAGCCGCACTGGCGGCATCACACAGCGGACACCGCTTGCATATCCGCGCGCAGATGCGTGGACCGCCGGTGTGCGAGCTGCAAATGAATACCCCGAAATCGAACGACGTTTACGCGCGCGAGGTTGTGATGGCGCGCGTCGGCCATCTCATCCGCCGCAAACAGCAGGAGGTCGAGCGGATCGCGCGCATCCTGCGTGCCTGCTTCGATCCAACCCAAGTGCAGGCACCCGGGCGCGGCGAGATCAGGCGCATCATCCTGATCGGCCCCTATGCGCGGAAGAATTGGTACGAAGACGACGATACGATCAATTTTTCCGATTACGAACTGTGGATCGTCGTCAATCATCCGCTGTTCAAGGAAGCGGAATGCTGGACCCGCGCCCGCGATGTCATCGACAGCGAGCTTGGCAACCGCTGCGCCGTCGGCCTCGAATTCTTCTCGAAGGCGGACATCCGCATCGCGAAAGCCGAGCGCGACACCTTCATCCTCGACCGGATCGAGGCGGGCATTTGCCTCTATCGCGCGTCGCGCGATGCGCCGCTGAATGAACGCGAGCGCAAAGGGGCGCGGCCATGAGCGCCGTCCTGGAGATCGCGACATTCGAGGATGTCTATCGCGCCGAATATCCGCGCCTGCTGCGCAGGCTGAGGCGGCGGATGGGACCCGACGAAGCGCGTGACCTTGCGCAGGAGGCCTTCGCCCGGCTCCACTACAGCGGCAAACTGCCGATGCTGGACCAGCCGGGCGCCTATCTCAACCGGATCGCGCGCAATATGCTGATCGATCGAAGGCGCCGACAACGGCGGACGAGCGCGATCTTCTATCCGCTGGACGAAGCGCGGGATGCACCGACGCGCTCCGAACAGACATGGCGGATCGAGGAAAAGGATTTGCAGCGCTTCTATCGGCGCACCGTGCGCGCGATGCCGCCCAAGACCCGCCGCGTGTTCGTGATGCACCGGATTCACCGCCGGACCTACAAGGAGATCGCCGCCGAGCTTGGCGTCTGCGTCGAGACCGTCGAATATCATATGATGCGTGCGCTCAAGCTCTGCCGCGCCGCGGTCGCGGCAGAGGTGGCGCCATGACCGGCCTCGATGAGCATCGCCGCAGCACGGCGACCGACGGATTGCCCGCGCTGCTGCGCGCGCTGTTCCTGCTCCACAACTTCTACGGCGTCGATGTCGATGCGATGGCCGATACGCTTGGCGCGGATCGCGCGCACATAGCCGCCTGCCTCGCCGATGCCCGCGCGATCATCCGCGCGCACGTCTGCTATACGGAGCCGGTCCCCGGCGTCGGGTCGGCGACCGATGCTTTGCAGACGCGCTTGCAGCGGGACTATCGGCAAGCGCTCGCGGTCGCCTTCGCCGAGAGCGGCTATCCCGGCGAGGTGGCGTGGCCCGACCCGATGGCCGATATAGCGGCCGATCAGGAAGCGGCGGCGGCGTTCGTCGTGACGGCGTTGTCGGGGGCGCTGCGCAAGGCGGTCACGCAATCGCGCCGGGCCGGTGTCGCCACAGTCGATCAATGGCGCTTTATCGCACCGTGGCGCCGAGGTCCGCGGATGCGCTTGCTGCGCGTCAACGACGCGCTCCATTGCGCGGGCTGGCAACCCTTCGACGAATGGCTGGCCGAACGCCTCGTCCCCGACCAGCGCTATCCGCAGGGCTATGCGGTCCATCGACGGCGACGACGGCCGCTTCCCGAGGAGCGACCACTGACCGACGCCGAACAAAAGGGCGCGGAGATCGCCGACACGGTGCAGATACCCGAGCGGCTGGTCGAACAGCCAGAACTGACACGGCATGTCTGGATATTCTTCCATCTTTATGGCCGCCCCTATGACGAGATCGCGCGGCGGCTCGGCATCAGCCGCCGACGTGTCAAACGCCTTCGCGAGCAGGCTGAATATGCGGTCATCGGCAAGCCCTATCCGTCGCTCGCCTTTCACATCCGCTTCGCGCTGATGCGGAAGCGCTTGTCGCTCGCGTGGCGTTGGGAAATCATCCGATCCGCGTTTCGGGATTGAAGCACGGAGCCCCCCTTGTCGCGACGACAACATGCGTGCATGTCGCGGATCGATAGAAATCTATCGACCCGGGAACGGAGATGCGAAATGGAAGATCAGGAAACGCTCGTCACGCTAACGGCTGATATTGTTGCCGCGCATGTCAGCAACAACAGCGTCGCCATATCCGATATTCCTCTCGTCATCCGTTCCGTTCACGAGGCGCTTTCAGCACTTGGCGGAAGCGCGGAACCCGAAGTCAAACAGGAACCCGCCGTATCGATCCGCGCGTCGGTGAAGCCCGATCATATCGTGTGCCTCGAAGACGGGAAGAAGATGAAGATGCTTCGGCGCCATCTCGCAACTGACCATGGCATGACGCCGGAAGACTATCGCGCCAAGTGGAACCTGCCGAAGGATTATCCGATGGTCGCGCCGAACTATGCCGAGAAGCGTCGAGCGCTCGCGAAGGAAATCGGCCTCGGCACCAAAGGCCGCGGTGGCGGCCGCAAGAAGGCGCCCGCGCGCCGCACAAAATAGCTATCGGATGTCCGCGCCAGCTTGGCCATCGAGCGCGGCGGCGATCATCGCCGCAAGCACCTCTTCGGCGCGAGCGCGGTCTTTCGGGTCTTTCGCATTGAGACCTTGCCGCACCATTGCGGGGCGCGTTCCAGCGCTTGCTGGATGATGTTCGTGAGGTTCCCCGTCATGGCGCGCCTATGACAGGCCGATCCTCGGCGGGCAACGCCCCTGTCTCGAACGCGCGCTTGCCCTTGCGCTGCCAGCGGACAAGCGCGGTGTCGCGATCCTCGCCGCGCAGCTTGTCCGCGACCGCGAGGAACGCGCCGTAGAGGGTGGCGCGATCGTCGTCGGTCAGATCGACAAGTCCCGCCTTCACGACGAGGCCGCCCAACTCGATCAATTGCCGCGTTCGCTCGCGGCGCTTCACGACCCATTCGCGCATGTCGGTTCTCGCTTTGCTCGCCTCAACGCGATGCCGCTCCGCCGTCGAGCGATGGAGCGCCGTCCGGCTGGCGTTCAGATCGCGGCGCAGACTGACGTGCGCCGCGCTGAAAGAACCCCAAGCCCGCCTTGCGCCACCCCTCCTTGATGCTCGCATCCTTGGTCGCCACAACCCCGAGCAATGCGCCCGCGAGCATGTCGGCGTCGAGCGCGTCGGCGCCCGTTGCGATGACGAGTTCGCCGAGTTGGCGAACGCGCCGTTCCTTGAGCAGCTTCGCCTTGTCGGCGAGCGCCCTCAGTTCCGAATCAAAATCCCGTGGCTTGCGCATCGCAAAGTCTCCATTGAGTGACGATGCGGCCATGATAGAAGAGGTACACCCTTGATGCAGTAGAGTCGCCGGGACAGACTGGGACCGCTTAGTCCCTTCCGAGAATTTATTCGAGGAGGGCGCGCTTATACGTCGTGCCGACGTG
>Ga0265296_1000139_pt1 | contig 142373 bp, 117 predicted proteins | sample MunlanPumphouse1_FD_189073 | JGI IMG/M metagenome (GOLD analysis project Ga0265296, IMG submission 189073) | Groundwater microbial communities from a municipal landfill in Southern Ontario, Canada - Pumphouse #1 | ecosystem: Environmental > Aquatic > Deep subsurface > Groundwater | place...
CTGCCATGTACCAATCCGGTGAAAACCGGCCCGACAGGATTTTTCTGCTTTATTGAAATTCTCTTTTCAGATTGGTTGCTTATTCTCATCCGGGAATGAGCGTGACCCCCACTCTCCCTTACGGGTTGAAGCAAAGTGGAGAATCACCTCAACGCCCATCACAATTTTAAGAGGTTATCCTGTATTCTGAGCGACAATCATTACGGGAGTTTCACAAACGTACCGGGACCGGGCAGCGTTACCTCAAGACCCATGAAGTATATGAAGATAATTCTCCTGATTCCTATGAAAATTGGCATATCTTATGGACAGGATAACGGGGGTTGATACCCCCATACCCCCATTTGGGATAGACGCCGCCGCCGCCAACGGGGCACTCCCGCGACGGATCAGTGACCGGAAAAAACCTCAGGGCCCCGCCATGCCCGGGGAGGCCCTGATGCAGGGACCCCTCGTACCAAATTTAATTGTACAGGTGCGAGCCTGACCGGCTCATGACAGTTCCTACAAAGCAGCTCTTTGAAAAGAACCGGGCAGTGCATCCGGCAAGTGATCCATTCTCTGGTGCCCGGGCGGGTGGGAAAAACAGAGAGGGTCAGATCTTGTCGCAGATTTCTTTGAGGTACGCGACCTGCTCCTCTTCCCGGGTAGCCGGGCGGATCATCAGCTGGTTCATGAGCTGCTGGGCCGTGTGCGGATCGGGAATCCCGAAAAAGCAGTCAAGGGGATAGCGGGAAGCTTCCTCGCGGCCTTTTGCATAACCTACCATTGCCCCGAGATTATTTTTCTGTCCGCCCGCACCCACACCACGAATAGAGGTCTCGGCTCCCCACCGGCTGATGCTCTGCGGGATAACCGTGCCGTAGTTGAACATCCGGCCAATGAGATCCTGCTCCAGGACGACCCGCGCGATCTGGTGGTGCGGAATGAGGTGCTCCTGGTGTTTCCAGACGCCACCCCGGATGCCAATGTTCTCTTTTGTGATGGTATAGGTTATACTCCTGCGGAACTTTTCGGTCCAGAGAAGGATTGCTGCCACGGCAACAATGCAGAACGGCTGGACAAGATATGCGATCCACTGGACGAGATGCGAAACGTACCATTCCGAGACAACCGGAGTTCCCGTCCCGGCCAGCATAATCATGCCGACTATGACACTCAGGCCGAGCGTGAGGGCTGTGCCCGCCCAGAGTTCCGTGAACCGCAATGCCCAGCCGATACCGGCGACAACAACAAAGATCCCGACCGGGGCGACAAGGTAAATCGAGATGGTGGCGATGCTTGTCACCGTGGGAACGAACGTATCGAATGCATCCGGGATGCCCGGAATGAGCGTGCTGGTGATTCCCCCGAGGAGTGCCCGGACAAAGATGGACAGGATGACGAGCAGGACCGGGACCGTGGCCATGACATATTTGTACAGGAAACTCCGGGGATCCGGTTGGGTTTCCAGGAGGATTCCCCCGGAACGCGGGACAGGATTGGCCGGGCCCGGTATGCCGGATAAAGCACCCGGGCCGGCCGCCGGGTCAGGACAGGGCAGCGAACCCGGGGGAAATACAGAGCCGCAATGGGAGCACACACGGGCATCGGATTCATTATCGCAATTGCATTTCGGGCAGACGCTGGGGGCCGGCATAGGTGGTCACGTCAAAAGATTCTCATTTAATAATTGTCATGGTATTAATATAACTTAATTTGCATTTCTCCGCCATAAGGTTACCGGGATTTTACCGGAGCAGCTGCCCAAGAACCATAGCAACCTGCCAGCCACAGTAAAAGCAAATGCAGACCCACGGGGCTATCGTTTCGGGGGTCATCGCACTTGCCGACAGGCTCGGGGTGACATGCCAGAGATACGGAGAAAAGAAAAAAATGATCTCATGGCTCTGTAGAACTGCACGTGAATGGGCATTCATATCCGGATCGTGAAAAACCGGATATTATCGGGGGTTTCCGGCCTCAGGGCCTCTTTGAATCGTGGCGGGGAAATACGGGAATAGTTTTCCATCACGGATCAGCCGCCGGGGCACCCCGTCGGGAGCCGCAGCGTGCATCGTAACCGGGGGGATGGAAACATCAGTCCCCGTCATCAGTTCCAAAAGATGCGAGAATTTTTATCTGCCCCGATATTAACGCCAGGTACCTGTCGCGAAAAATTATACAGGAAATAAAGCCGGTTGACCGGCCGCGTAAGAGAACCTGAACGGGACCGCTACCGGGTACCCGGAAAACCCCTGTTTTGTTTTTTTATTTGATCCGGGATCCATGAAGAACGCGGGTTTTTTATGCGCGTTCTCACGGGAGCGGTCCTCATTCTTAACAATCCGTCTCGTGCCGGAGGGAGCGGGTGTTTTTTCAAACACGTAATGATCCTGCGATACGGGGAGAGAAAGGATAAAACGTGACAGGGTCGTTTTAACGGTATTTTTGTAAGGCGGTTCACGTGTTTCCGGGCGTGAAAGAAAATGAGATCTCGGCCCATGCCCGGTCGATCAACTCCCGGTAATACAGGAGATCTATGGTCTTTGCACACCATGCCGGTTCCACAATATATCGCCTTGCATCAGCAACAACATACTGGATTTTCATACCGGGTGAGAGGTCAGCGCCGTGATCCCGGTATGCTTTGACGGCTGCCCCTTCGATACACCGGTGCGCATAATTCAACCGGCTGATCCTCCGGCTGATGACCATCTCCTGCACGGGTGCGGAGGGCAACCCGTTTACAGCATTCCGGTACATTTCCCGGACCTGGTCCCCCGCAGATACCAGTTCTGTCACCGTTCGGGCCCGGCTCATAACGGTCAGCATCGCCATCTGCATGGAACGGATATACTCCGGCGTATCGTGCCGGCGTGCAGCAATTCCCCGGACCTTCACCGTGCCATCGGAAAGCCTGCCGAAATACCGGTTGTAGGCCCCGAACCCGTCCCTGAGCGGCTCGAAAACGATCCAGTCGAAATGCTCGATCTCAAGAAACATCCCGGTAGATTTTTCCACGCGGTCCTTCAGGAGATCGACCCGGGATCCCTGGACCCAGAGACAATCGACAATCCCGTGCAGGACGTTAAAATCCAGGTCTTCAGCAATCGCCTTTGTCTGGAGCAGGATCTCCCGGGAGCGTTCCGTAATTCCTTCGTGCACCTCAATCCTGCCAAACTTTGCATTCTTATAACCCGTGTACCCGAAACACGTGACCAGCATCCACTTCAGGATGGAATCGATACCGGCGATTTTGGGATCCGTCTTCTTCAGTTGTTTTGTCCGGACACGCAGATCGAGCAGCGGGGCGAGTGCTGTTGGAAGAAAGCCCGTGCGTTCGGGGTGCCCGATTGTCTCGGGTGAGAGGTTGGCATTGACGATAATTGAGGGATACATGGACGTGAAATCGATCTCTTCGACATTCTCGAAGATCCCGGGTCTGGGCTGGAACATCATCCCGCCCCGGTCCGCAGTCTGGAGTGCACTGATTGTCCGGATATTTTCACCATCACTTTTCCGGAACGGGACCGCGATGCCCATCTTAACGGCCTCGTAGGTCTCGTAACTGCTGATCAGCGTACCCGGGGTGAACCGGGCTGCAAGGTTGGGGGAGAGGCCGGAGAGCCGGGCCGCCACGAGGACACCATCCAGCCCGCTCTCGTTGTAAACAAACGATTTCTCGGTATCAATGAGGATCCGCCCGTCCGGTATGAGCGCAGATTCCTTGTGCTCCATTTTCCCGTAACGCCAGTACGAGCGGGATTCCATCGAGCGGTATCTGCCGTTGCGCGAGAACGGCATGACCAGCCCGCTCTTCTGCGCCGAGCTTCGGATCCGGGGGATCCAGGTATCCGCATCCGGCATAAGTATGACATCCGGGTCAATGGCAAGAACCAGGGAGAAGAGATCAGAGAGAACCGATTCTTCCGGCCCGGTGATGTGTTCGGTCCGTTCGTGGATCACGTCGATTGTTGCGATGGTTGCCGAGAGCGCAGATTCCCCGTGAACCTTGATCTCGATCACGTCCAGGTTATGCGAGACTGCCGGGGAGAGCCGGCAGTCCGCAGTATCGCCGCAGGGAAAGAGATCGTGCTCTGCCATGAACCGCTGGTCCCGGCGTACATCCACGTTGAACATCTGCACATTGTACTGTGCCTGTTTTTCAATCGCCTCGGCAATATCGCGGCTGCCATGAATGCTGTACCCGGCAAGATCGCAAAAGACGGTTCGGATGGTACATTCTTCCGCACCGCACTGTTCCTCCAGCGCTTCAATCATGCCATAATTGGAATGTGGATCAGGGAAGTGGACGAAAAAGGGCGGGTCGTAGGGATGATGAACACGGGTAACAATGCCGTCCTTTGTCCAGAGATCGATACCGCCATCCCGGTAGGCAGAGTCAAGGATCCACATCGTCCTTCGACACCATCCCGGCGTTGTCCTGGCGTTTGAGGATTTCAATGAGGGCCGAGAAGACCGCGGCTTCAAGCGGATCATTGCACGCCATAAACGCCTCGCTCGAATGCTCCTTGGCATACCCGGTCAGTTGTTTGCCATATTTCTGGTCCTCTTTTTTGAGGGCCCGGGCCGACCGGGCCCACCGGTCGGCAATACTGTTGACCCCCTGGCGGGTGCTGATGAATGTCCGGCCCATCAGAACACCTCCAGGGTGCGTTGCCCCTTGACAAGCGGGCCGCCGGTTCTCTGCACGTGGATCATATGAGCCGACTGGCACAACGGGACCTGATCTATGGATGTGATCTCGATGACGCGGTCGGCCTGGCGCATCAGCAATGCAAAAGTCCGGTCGATGACCGGCGTGTAGAGTATCACCAGCGATTCCCGCCCGGCATCTTTCAATGCCCCGGCAACCGGCGGGATCATATTCTCTGCTCCATCGAAAAGGGTCGGGTCGTGCTCGATCAGGATGATCGTATGCGCAGCTTCCTTGAGCATGGAAAAGAGCTGGTGAGCGGTAAATGCCCTGCGGACATCGAAGTTCTTTGAGTCCCTGTGTATCCCCGAAAGCAGGCGGGAGTAATTCCCGCCGAGGTACAGGAACAGGAACCGCTGGAGTTCTGCGTTGCTGTTGATGGCGGACACCAGCACGGATTCTGGCGCAACCACGGCATGGTAACTGCCCTGGTAGAGGTTCATTCCCTTGCGGAGCTCGATCTGCATACACCGGATCACTGCCATACCTCAGGTGATTAGGATCAGGTTGGCGGGGGGTGAAAGTGTCCGGGAGGTATCGTAAGATTGATGGTATGAGGAACGCAAAGCGGGGGGTGCTGCGCAAGAAAAGAACCCCGGCCAGGGAATACTCAGGAAAAACAGGATACTCCTTTTCCCTGCGAAGGTCCATGCAGAAAATAAGATTACATGCGAAAAGAAGATTAGACCGTTACTCGCGGTCAGCAAGCCTATGGCGAGATTTGAACTCGCGACTTCCTCCTTACCAAGGAGGCACACTGCCGGGCTGTGTCACATAGGCACGATCATTTCAGCAACATCGGATCCGGCGTTATCCCCGCCCGCAGGGAATTAGTTGTTTGCCGTTCCTGCCCTTATTGCAGTTGCCTAACTACGTTGTGAGTACTCCCTATAAAACATTGCGGATGCTGTGGCGTCCCGGAGGAAAAAATAGGCAGATCCGGGCGTTTTTTTAAGGAATACCAGGAACCGGCCCGCATGCTCGCGGATCAGAAAAAAATGGGAAGGGAACAATCGATAAAGAAATTATTTTTTCAGCCGCACTTCCATCTGTGGGAAGGGGATCTCGATACCCGCTTCGGCAAACCGGACGGCAATCTGCGAGTTGATCGCATCTTTGACTTCATCGGGAAGATTGTATTTCCGGGCCCAGACATAGAGGATGAACTTCAGGCTGGAATCCGCAAACTCGATGAAGAAGACCTTGGGGGCTGGGTCTTCCAGGAGATAATCCGTTTTCCGGGTAACGCTGTGCGCAACTTCAAGGATGATCTTTTTTACGGTATCGATATCGGTCCCACAGGCAACGGAAACGGGGATGGTGATCCGGAGTTTTTCGTCCGGCTCGGAATAGTTGACAATGATGTTTGTCGTGATCTTGTTGTTCGGGATCGTAACAACCTGGTAATCGAGAGTCTTGAGCCGGGTGCTGCGGGGGCCGACATTCAGGATATCCCCGTAATACTGGTCCACCTTGACCCGGTCGCCGACCTTGAAGGGTTTGTCCATCGTAATAATGGCCCCGCCAAAGAAGTTCGAGATGATGTCCTGGGCAGCCAGCGCAACGGCTAAACCAGCGATACCGGCACCTGCGAGGAACGGGGTTATGTCGACTTTGAAAACACTAAGTATCGCCATCAGGGCGCCGAACCAGACCAGCCATTTCACGATGAGTTCGAGCAGTTCCACGAGCCGGTCGTCCCAGTCGCCTTCGGATTTTTCCGCAAGATCGTGGCCGTAAATAGCAATAACATCATGCAGGAACGAGGAGATGATCCACGCACCCATAATGATCCAAAAGGCCGATACGATCTGGTCATCCAGGAGACCCGGGTAATTGAGCGGAAAGATACCGATAAAAGTCAGGGCTGCGTAGATTGCGAGAGCGACAATGGTAACCTGGAGGGGCGTACCGATAGCAGCAATGATGATATCATCCCATTTCGTCTCAGTTTCCTCAGCTTTTACTTCCAGCCAGCGGACAATGAATCGCACGATAACGGCCAGGAGTATGCCAGATACCAAAGTGACCAGGGCATAGATGTAATTGAGATCCGCAGCGCTAAATTCCATATACGTACTCTTATGTTATTTTGCGGTAAATAATCTAGAGATTGTATGGCGACGGGAAAAGAGATAGCCGGCATGTTGCACGAACTGGTTGACCGCGACATGACCTTCATGCACATCTGTGGTACCCATGAGGCAGCGATAGCGAGGACCGGTCTTCGCAGCCTGCTCCCGGAGCAGCTTAAGATTGTCATGGGCCCCGGGTGCCCGGTCTGCATCACCCCGCAAGGAGAGATCGATGCGGCACTGGATCTCGTGGAGAAAGACTGCATCATAGCCACGTACGGGGATCTCCTCCGCGTACCGGGATCGAAAGGCTCGATGGAATCCTGCGGCGGGGATGTGCGGGTTGTCCAGGGCGTCCACAAGGCCGTGGAGATTGCCGAGAAGACCGACAAGGAAGTCGTCTTCATATCGGTCGGATTCGAGACGACCGCCCCAACGGTTGCTGCAACAATCCTTTCAAAACCCCCGAAGAACTTCTCCATCTTATCGTGCCACCGGATCGTCCCTCCGGCTATGCAGTGGCTGCTCGAACAGGGCGAGGCGAAGCTCAACGGGTTCATGCTCCCGGGTCACGTCTGCGCCATTATGGGTTACAAGGAGTACGAGCATTTCCCGGTCCCGCAGGTTGTAGCCGGCTTCGAGGCCGAGGATATTCTCCTGGGTCTCCTGATGCTTGTCCGGCAGGTGCGGGAAGGCACGAGCCGGGTGGACAACGCATACCCCCGGGCAGTCAGCCGGGAAGGGAACGTGAAGGCAAAGCAGATCATGTACGAGGTCTTCGAGCCGTGCGATGTGGAGTGGCGCGGTTTTCCGGTCATCCCGAGCTCCGGCCTGCGGCTCAAAAAGGAGTTCGAGCAGTACGATGCGCAGAAGAAGTTCGGCATTGTCTATAAGCATATCAGCAAGCACTCGGCCTGTGCCTGCGACAAGATCCTGCGCGGGATCAGCCAGCCGTCAGACTGCAAGCTCTTCGGGAAAGTCTGCACGCCCCGGACACCGGTCGGCCCCTGCATGGTGAGCCACGAAGGTGCCTGCAAGATCTGGCACCAGTACCACATGAAGAAACCATAAAATTTCTCTTCTGTTTTTGCCCTGACCATTCGGATTTATATGGGTGAGAGAGAGATTAAGTAAGGTAAACGCCGGCCTCGGTAGGGTAGTGGACATCCTAGAAGCCTCCGGAGCTTTTGACCCGGGTTCGAATCCCGGCCGGGGCGTTACTTTTTCTGGTTGGATTCCCGACGGAATCTGCTAATTTTTTGAGTACGCTTGGGAATACCTCTGGCATGACAGAGAAAATCCACCCGGGCCGGGAGCCTTGCTGATAAACCGATGTTCTGCGACCTGCCAAAGGACCGCCGGTGTCTCGTTCCCACGAGCAGTACGGGTGGAAGAAAGCGGGTACGCGAAATATTCCGTTCCGGGTTCACCGGAATGATGGTGCGCACCTTATGTTGCCGGGCCCTACAACACCCGGCAGGTCCGGCGGACGAGCCCCGGGTGACCCCTATGATCATCACCTCGGGGTCAAACGGGGTGATGGTCCCGATCCACGACCGGAGCCGGTGATCCTGACACAGGACAACGTGCTGTGCCGGATCTCCCATGAAACGCTCCCGCTCGCTACGATAAAGGAGATCATGGCAGCCTCGCCCCATAGGAAAAGGAGACCTGCATAGTTTCATCGCGGGTGAACACCCCTGCAGGAATAATGAAAAATTAATCGGCCGGGGGTGATCGAACGTTCCAAAAAAAATTATTTTTCTTTGAGAAATCCCCAGACCTCTTTGAGGGTTACCCGCTTCCCGTAGGTCAGCATGCCCATCCTGAAGATCCGTGCGGCAAGCCGGGTCAGGACCAGGATGGCGATGACGAGGATGGCGATACTCACGACTATCTGGTACGGCGGTACCGTCACGAGCGTGAGCCGGACCATGGCAACGAACGGCGCGGTGTACGGGAAATACGTCAGTACCTGCATCAGGAGGGAATTTGGATCCTGTAAGAGGAACTGGAGGAATATGAGCGGGAAGACGGCAAACATCGAGAAGATCGCCGAGACCTGCTGGGCTTCCCGGACGGATGGGGCAAGGGAGGCAGCGCACGCAATCGAGACCGAGAAGAGGAAGTACCCGAGCACGAAGTAGATGACCGCGAGACACACAAGCCATGTAACCTGGAGCCCGGAGAACATGGCAGCAAGCGGGCTGACCGCGATCACGGCAAGACCGATCGCAACCCAGACCCCTATCTGGAGCAGGCTCACCCCGGCGTACCCGAGGATCTTTCCAGCGAGCAGTTCCTCCGCGGAACAGTGGGAGAGCAAAAACTCGCCCCGACGGCTCTCTTTCTCCTCGCCGATTCCCTGCATCAGGTAACCAGACGATGTGAGGATACCAAGCGCGAGGACCATAGTCAAGCCAAACGGGAGGAGAAAGCCGGTAAGTTCCTGGTCGCCTTTGGAATTACCCGCCTCGTCGAGAACGATCACCGTGGGGGATACCGGGGAGAGGATATTCCGCGCAGCCCGGTCGGACACGTTCTCGTGCCGCAGGAGGTTCTGTGCCATAAACTCCTGCACAGACCGGCTGGAACTGGTCGACCCGAGCAGGGAGTTGTCCAGGGTATAAACCGTGACCGTGCCGGTCCGGATATAATCCTCTGGGACAATCAACAGGCTGTGGATACCGCCCTTCACCAGTGCCGCTTTTCCCGTTGCAATGTCGGGGTACTGGACAAAGCCGGGCGCTGCCTGCACAAAACCGGTGGCATCGACATACCCGGCGGTCTGGTTCGCTGCGGCCGTGCCGATCCCGGCACCGGCATACAGGGAGAGCCCCATGATGATGAGCATAAACACCGGAAGCCCGATCGTGCCAAGGATGAACCCCTTGCGTCGGACAGTCTTAAGGAATTCAAATTTTGCAACCACGAGGGATTTTGCCGTCATTTCCTGCACACCTCGAGGAAGATCTCGTTCATGGACCGCTGCTTTACCTCGAACTTCCGGATCGTTACGCTTGCGGCAAGCGTTTTCAATATCTCTTGGGTATCGGTATCCTTTTCCACGATCAGCTCCGCCGAGTTTCCGGAGTCGTTGATACCAAGGATATTCTCGATATGCGGAGCCGGCCTTCGTAGCGGACCTCGATAGACAGGCCAAACTGCTGGCGGATCTCATCAAGGCTTCCGTAGAGCATCATCTTCCCGTTATTGAGCATGAGGATCCGGTTGCACATCCGTTCCACCTCATCCATCTGGTGCGTGCTCATGATGAGCGTCGTGCCGTTACCGCTTAAGTCAAGGAGGATATCCTTGAGAGTTTTTGTGTTGAGGGGGTCGAGTCCCGAGAACGGCTCGTCAAGGATGAGGAGGTCCGGCTCGTGGATGACCGCGAGAATAAACTGGAGCCGGCGGTGCATGCCCTTGCTCAGTTCCTGGATCTTTTTGTTTCGGTACGCGGTGAGATCCAGTTTCTCAAGCCACGCGTCCCTCTTCCGGTCGATCGCATCCACGTGCTTGAGTTCTGCAAAATACCGGATGCATTCCGAGACCTCAATCTCTTTATCAAGGCTCCCTTCCTCGGGAAGGTAGCCAATCGCGTCCTTGATGTCATCGGAGAATGTTGTTCCGAAAAGCGATATTGTCCCGGTATCGGGCCGGAAGATATCGAGGATGGTCCGGATGAGCGTGGTCTTGCCGGCACCGTTTGGGCCCAGGAGGCCGAACACCTCGCCTTTGCCCACAGTAAAACTGATATCTTCGAGGACATCCCTGCGGTCAAAGGTCTTGGTGAGGTGTTCAATCTTTAGGACATTTTCATTACCGTTTTTATTATCGCCGGTTGTCATGCGTGTTCAGTATCCATCCTGTTTGCCTTCGAACATTGGGGGAAGGATCCCCGTATTCCCATAATTATAAAGGCCGGTGAGCGTGATTCCCATGACGGTTGTGCCGATAAAGACCAGGACGCACATCACCAGCATATAGAGAGCAAAAACCGCACCCAGTGCCGCAGCGCTGCCGCCTGCTGAAAATCCAATCGCGATTATGGGGATCATGGTAATCATCATGACAACAAAGACGATCAGGATGTAGATGATGAAACAGATAATGACCTCTCCCCACATTTTTCTGAACAGGGATAACGATTCCGTAACCGCTGTAATCAGGTTTTTGTTGGCAAGGATGAGAACCGGGACAACAAACAGGGTAAGGATATAGAAACATGCCATAAATGCCATGATAATGCAAATTATGACAAGGTTTTCGATTGTACCACTCGTTGTCATGGAATAGTTCATGATAACCAGGAACACGGTCCCGATGATTGACGCGATTACTGCCCAGCTGATAAGTGACCGCATGCAACCGTTCGCATGTACCAGTCCGTCGCGAAGGGTTGCGTCACGGCCTGACAGGATAAGCGAGACCGATGCGATCAGCGCTGCCAGAAGATAGTACGTCAGGAGGGCATTGACAAGGGTGACGATGAATGTCAGGGCAATCCAGGGCATCGAGCCCTGCGCTATCATGACCGTGGCAGGGGGCGTAACGAGGTTTGTTCCCGGAAACAGTGAGCTGCCGGAGATGAGCTGGAGATACATGCTCAATGCAAAATTGAAGATCATCACCAGGCCTAATAGGAGTGAGAACCAGAGCAGCCGTTTGTTCCTGAACAGGAACCTTATACTCCCTGTCGTCAATCGGATCCCGCGGTCGATCCTTCCGGATCCCCCGGCCCCGCCGTCAGGCTGTGCCGGACTGGTTGTGACCGGAGGTGTTGCTATCATCGGGGGTGCTGCACGTACAGGTCGTGCAACAGAATTCGGACACCACCCAAGATATTTCCGGATTACTTCAGAAACAGTGAATGTCATATCATCGCCTTCACTTTTGTAAACAGTTCTTCTGCCATTTTCGTCGGGTCTGCGGTCTTCTCGATCCTGATGCCGAGCTCGGTTGCATAGTCCCAGAGCAGTTCGATGCACCCGGTGTACCGCGGGCACGTGCCGCAGTCGCCTTCATGATCATACCAGACCTGGACCCCGTGCTTTTCGGATATGAAGATAAGCGCCGGGATCTGGAGGGGTATCGACCGTCCGAGCAGGATCCCCCGATCGGTATTGATAGCATCGATCGCGATCTGGTTTGACTGCGCCATTTCACGGAGAGCAGATTCTATCTTCCCGTCCATGGCAAGCAGCGCCTTGGATACGGCCTGCCGGGAGATACCCAGCATGTTGGCAATGGTGATGTTCGGGGTTCCACCACGCCGCATCTTCCAGAATGCGAACTGTTTTTCTTCAAGGGGCAGAAGCATATGTCAACGTTTGCGGGTTGACCCTATAAACTTTTTTAAAATACCTGCTCGGCAATGGCCCCAAGAGGCGGCCGGGCGACTCGCTGCGCAACAGGGGAGGGGAGCATCGTAATGATCCAATAGTAAACCCGTTTGGCCCAGGAACCGTTTCAAGTAACCTTTGATGAAATAATTTCAATCAAATCGTGATCAAAAAAATTTCATCGCGATAATGATCGCGATTGAAAACCGGATCCGGATCAATCAAACCCTGATTTTTATTTTTCAATCGAACCTTGATGAAAATTTTTTCAGCAGATCTTGATCTTTTATTTTCAATCAAGGTTTGATTGAAAACCGATATCCGGGATCGAACATCCGTCGTGAACGATTCGTTTACACGGTTGTACAGGTACTTAACTTTTCATCATCAAACCTTGATTGAAAATTTTCCGGCAGACCTTGATGAAAAAATTTTCATCAAGGTTTGATTTTTAAATTTTCATCGCGATCATGATCGCGATTGAAAATCGTTCACAGATCAATCAAACCTTGATTTTTATTTTTTGCTCTGTAGAAAACCTGCGAAAATCAAAGAAGATTGTGCCAGTATGCATTTTTTCCGTGACAGGATTACCTGTGTCGATGTTCTCCGGACCAACGGTGTACAAAAATCGTTTGAGTTGCCCGAAGATCGGATTCTCGAGATCAGGACGGGCAGTGTGCCGCTGCTGCCGGACGGTGCCGGACTGCCGCCACCGGGGGGATCCCCCTCCCCGGAATTCCCACTATCGGAGGGTGATTCGTAAAATCGCGTTTTGACATATGGAGGGGTGACCCCCCCGTTTTCAGGAAACCGGGCAATCCGGGTCATTATCGGGCTCCGTTTACCGATTTTCGTTGGATCGCAACCGGTCAGTTTCGGCCCTTTTTTGGGGGAGTTTTCCGGGAAATTGTGCTATTGCCCCGGTTTGTTCAACCGACGATTTTGCACTGAGAATAACCGGAGAGTACAGACCTGTTCCAGCAGAGGATCGGGTCTGGGGCCGGAGTTCTGGAGGGGGGAGGGAGGGGGGCTGGAAGAGCGGGAGGAGGGGGTCTATTAGCTCATTCACTAACCGGGACAGGTTTATACAATTTGTTTGGATCTGGTTCATCTCCAGAGGATATTTTTCGCCATCGAGATTTTCTACAACGCAGAAAATAGTAACCAGATCCAAAGGGAAAAAACCGCCTGACCAAATCTCCCGTGAGGTACGAACCGGGCAAAACTAAAAAAAATCCTTCCGGAACGCTTATGCCGTTTATCCGGCAAATACTGCATCATGACCGAAGTAAAACGTGCAGTCCTTGCAGTGGCCGACCTCATGGCCCTTGCAGCCCGGACCGCCCCCAAGGGAAAAGGCGTGGATACGATCCTCATAAAAATCCTTTCCGGCATGGAACTCCAGGCCCTTGCGGCCTGCGTGGAGGCCATTGGCAGGGAAAAGAAGATCGGGTTCTTTTTGCGGGATGCAAAGAATATCGCAGATTCGGATGCCTGCATTCTCATCGGATCAACAGGTGGCAAGGCCGCCGGGGTCAACTGCGGCGCGTGCGGGTTTGCCACCTGTACGGGACTGGAGGACGCAGCCCGACAGCGGGTACGGGCACCCGCGAATTTTGCCGGGCCCAATTGTGCCGTGCGGATGACAGACCTGGGAATCGCCATCGGATCCGCGGTCAAGACCGCCCAGATCCACAACGTGGACAACCGGATCATGTATTCCGGCGGAGTTACCGCAGTAGACAGCGGACTTCTCGGGAAAGAATGCACAACAGCCTATGCCATTCCCCTCTCGGCAACCGGGAAAAATATCTTCTTTGACCGGGTGTCCGCAAAATAACGGTTGTTTGTCAGGCACCGATATGACCGGGAGAATATTACCAAGGGAGCAGTACAGGACCGGCCTCATTTTTTATGTTTCTGCAAACCCGGGGATACGGACTGTCGCCGGGCTGTATTTTTTCTGACACTATTTTTATCCGGGCTGAATTCGAAACCATTTTCTACGCGTGCTCCATACAGGAACTGTTACCTATGCCGATCATGAAGATTCGCGGGGGCGATCTCGACCTCGTTGAATACGATTTCAAGACATTTGCCCCGGGAAAGGACTTAAAGACCCTCGGATTTGAGAAGACGACCCGCACGCTCAAGCCGCAGAAAGGGACGATTGAGGTAAAAGCACCCGGCCGCATCCATCTCACCGTCCTCGACATGAACCGCTTTGCCCCGGATCATGCCGGCGGGGGTGGCGTCGGGTTTGCCATCCAGTGCTACTGTACCGCAGAAGTCAGTTGCACAAAAAAAGGCGTGGAGATCGATTACAACCGGGCGGTAATCGTGGAAAATTTCGTTGCCGTCTTCAAAAAAGCGGTAGGTTACAAAGGGGGATTCCGGGTCCGGGTCGTGGACCACGATTACAAGCACGTGGGCCTCGGGTCAACGAGCACGGTGATGATAGCCGTTGCAACTGCTCTCAACGAGGCGGTGGGTTCCCCGCTCACGAATGCCCAGCTCCGCAAGCTGATCGGGCATAACTATGTTGAGGAGACCGCCGACGGCTCCATCGCGTTCGGGTTCGAGACCGGTGTCGGCCCGGCGGTCAGCACATTTGGCGGTATGGCCGTCATGGGCGACGAACTCACGCTGGTCTATCATCACCCCTTCGCCGAAAAAAAGAACGTGTATATCATCATACCCCCGACTGACATCTCTTCTGCCGGAACCCAGGAGTTCGACCTGCTCATGAACCGGGCCCGGACGCTGGATTACCGCGACCGCGAGCTCAAGGCGTACCTCTTCTTAATGGACCTCATCCCGGCCCTTGAAGAGGATAACCTCAGGAAAATCGGGAACGTTATCTGGGAGATTGAATTCCGGGGATCGAAACGGGCCGAAGTCGAGCACCACAGTTTCGAGATCTACCACTACATGAGCCGGCTGCGGGAGGCAGGGCTGGAATTCGTGGGCATGAGTTCGGTCGGCCCGGCCATTGCCGTGGTAACGGGACTTGACCGGAAAAAACTGGAAACGGTTCTGGGACCCCTTGACCTCAGGATCGCGATTGCCACAAAAGCCGACAACAGCGGCCTTGTCATCACCCGACGAAAATAATTTTTTAAAAACGGCAGGAATCCATTCCCTGCCGGTCAGGATTGTTACCGGCGTGGCAGTAGTGCCTCGCCCCCGGTATATCCGGAATCAGCCGGACCTTGTTTTTTTCTGCATGAGATACGATTTGACGAGACCGGCCGCAATGAGAACGATCGTCCCGCCCATCAGCAGCATGACGCCGATAAAGAGGAGGCTCATGTTCTCTTTTACAACCGTAAGCGTTCCCGCAAAGTACCCGAGGAGGACGATGCTCACCGCCCAGCATACGGCCCCGAGGATATTGTAGAACAAAAACCGCCGGTACTGCATGGACCCTATCCCGGCAAGGAACGGGGCGAATGTCCGGATAAACGGGACAAAACGGGCGACAAAGATCGTTGCCCCGCCATATTTTTCATAAAATATGTAGGTCCGGTCGATATGTTCCTGCTTGACGATCGTGGGGAACCGTTCGAGAAAGATGCGCAGTCCGAGCCGGTTTGCAATCCAGTAGTTCACGGTGTCGCCAATAACTGCGCCGAGAATGATTGCAATGAGCAGCCACTGGAGGTCGAGGAGACCGCTCGCTGCTGCGGCTCCCCCGACAAAGAGGAGAGAGTCACCGGGAAGGAAGGGGAAGATGATAAAACCGGTCTCGAAGAAGATGATAACGAACAGGATGAAGTACGTCCACATGCCGTATTCCTGCGTGATGAGGGGCAGATTCTGGTCGAGATGCAGAAAGAGGCTGATGAGAGCGTCAATCATGAGTACCGGATGGTTGAGCCTTGGACCATATTAAACTGGATGCCAAAACGGGCTGCTTGACATGAACGAACCCGTGCGCACACCGGGACAGCGCCACAACCGGGAGATCTGCCGACCCCAAAAACGGCATAAGAGATGATTGCACCAGGTACGGAACTGAAAGATTATCGGCAATGGGAACTGAACTGTAAGTAAGCAGACCGATAGTTCGATCTTGTACGGAGATGATTTCATGGCAACAGTTGAACAACAGATCCTGCGCGGATCGCTTCTCATATTCTGTATCGCGTTTTTCATCGCCGCACCGGTAAACGCCTTTACATCCAATTCCCTGGACATCACGGTCAGCAAGAATGGTGATGCAACGGCAAATTTCCGGTTCACCCTTGAAGGAGTCATTGAAAATGCCATCCCCCAGTCCCTGCTTGAGGAAGAACTCAAGAAAGGACTGACTACCAGCTCGGAACCCCCGACCCTTATTACCATGGACAAGTCGGGCGCCACGCTCCTCCTCAAGGGTTTTGCCGATACATCGGACGTTGCTACGGGTACTGAGTACCGGACTGCCACCATGAATTTCAAGAAGGCTGAGATTGCGCTCAAGTCCTCGGCACTCTCAAGCGTTGTTTCGGCGGACTTTTCCCCGGCAACAATCACCGTCACGTTCCCGGACGGGTATTCCCGCAAGCTCGATAACCTCGATGTCCTGCCATCCTTAACCCACACGGTTGTCGATCCCAAGAAAGCCGCAGCTGCCGGGGCACAGCAGAATGCCAGCACGATCAAGGTTGTCTCATCCCCATCGGCAGTCCAGGTTTACCTTGACGGGACGTACATCGGCGATGCCCCGTACCAGTTCCCCGACATTGCTCCCGGTACCCATACGCTCCTCTTCCAGAAGGACGGGTTTGACCCGGTGACAAAAACGGTGACCGTGAACAAGAGCGAGAACCTCCAGGTATCGGTAGTTCTCGTCTATGCAACTCCCGCCCCGGGATCAACGACACCGGCTTCCCCGGGATTCGGCATCGGGACCGCCGGCCTTGCACTTCTCATCTGTGCGGCTGCGGGGTATGCCGGATATATGAGGAAAAACAGGTAACGGAAAGGTAATAATTTCCGATAATTGACTTTTTTTGGCTTGTTGTTTGCTTGTAGAAATCTTCATTTCAGCTGTTCGGGTATTTTCCATAGGGAAGGTGTGTGATCCCATATTTCTCCCAACGATGAGGCAGCATGCGAAGAGTATCCCCGCTGAGGTTAGATACCGGTTATGTGAAATACAGGTAATTAATCCCGCCGTGTCTCCAAGAGGCACTGATCCGGGGAGCCTTCGCGCATGCATCAGGGTCAGGATGCGAACGCATTCATGCCCGTTTCCGGAGAATATCTTTTGTTTTTTCAAAACCTGCACAGCAGTATCCAAAAAAGAGATCTTAAAAAAATCAGGGTTTTCGCCGCACCAGCAGCGCAACAATGAGCAGGGATCCGAGCACCGTTATCAAGGGCAGGGGCGAACGCGGGGTGGGCGTGGTGGATAAAAGAACCGCCGCTACCGTACTCGTTGCACCGGTATTGACCTGGATCGTGGTTGAATAGTCCTGGTACCCCTCCTCTTTCAGGGTCAGGAGATGGTTGCCGGCACCAACCTCGTTTATCGTGAGTGGCGTGATGCCGATGAAATTGTTGTCAAGGAAAACGTTTGCAGCGGATGGCGTTGATGAGACCGAGAGCCCACCCCTGCCAGAAACCGTTGATATCGGCTGGAGGATCTTACTCACTTCAGAAACCGTATTTGCCGAAACACCGGTTACCGTAGAGTACGGCTGGTATCCTGCGAGCGAGAGTGCGACCGTGTGATCCCCGGCCGGGATGTTGTTGAGTTTCAGGGACCCGGATGCCGGCGTCTGGCCGAAGCCGACTCCGTCAATGGTTACCATGGCACCACCGGGACTGGAGGAGACATAGACCCACCCTTTGCTGCTGGTTGGCATGGGGTTCAATGTTGCAGAGACGGTCCGGGTTCCCCCGGCAGGAATATCGACCGTGGATTTCCAATCATAATAACCAGTATGATCGAGCTGGAGGATGTGGGTCGTTGCCGCCAGGTTGTTGAGCGTCAGGGGCGTAGTTCCCCGGTAAACCCCGTCGAGATAAATATTGGAATTCGCAGGCTGGGAGAAGATATAGAGCGAGCCGGAAGTATCGAGCCGGGTCATCGGGCAGTATACACTCGTGCGGAAACCAGATGTGACGGTAACCGACGTAGTATATGGCTGGTATCCCGACAATTCCGCTTCAATGGTGTATTTCCCGGGCCAGACGTCGCTGATGGTCAGCGGGGCTACCCCCCGGTAATTACCGTTGAAGTAGATCTGGGCACCCGCGGGTTGGGATTCAACCGAGATCGTCCCGTAATTCACCGGGACCGGTGTCGAGACCGGGTTCAGGGTCGCATACACCGTCAGGGTCTGTTCTGCCTTTGGCATCTCAAGCGAGCCGGAATACGGGTTATACCCGCTTTTTTCCACCGTAAAACTCTTGTACGGCGCTGCTGTCGTATACACCGGGACGGTCAGGGATCCACCAGAAATAAGGCCCTTGTACTGCCCGTCAAAACTGACGCTTGCCCCGTCCACATTGCAGCGGACATCGATCCAGCCTTCTTCCCCGCCAAGGGCAAGGACCGGGGAGACTGCAAGGAGAACAAAACTGATGAGTATACCGATAACCAGAAGATGATGTCTCATAAAAATACCAGAAGGTCATCGGCCCGCAGCCAAAAAAACATTTCCGTCCGGGTTCAGACATCCCGTTTCACAAAGACGGCTCGTATCTCACAACGGGTGTAGTCGTTTCCCCGGATACGCATTGCCCAGGTCCGATTGCCAAGCGATTCTTCGTGGAGAAGCGGGAACAGGTCCCGTACTTCACCAGGGGAGAAGTAATGGGTCCGGATCCCGTTTCCCCGTACAAAGGTTCCCGGCCCGGTCTCCTTCCCGTTCCCGAACCGAAAGTCCCGGTCTGAAAAATCGCAGAAGAAGAGGCGGCCGGAGGGTCGGAGCACCCGCTCGATCTCCCGGGCACAGAGGCTGCGATCTTCCCCGATCTGGTGCCCTAGAATATGATACGCGAATACGGCATCGAAAGAACCGCGGCGGAAGGGAGAGAGCCGGGCATCGGAGAGGACGACCTGGCAGGCTGAACCGGTGGGAATGGCATTCCTGCACAGGGTTGCAGCGTTGAGCGAGAAATCGGTTGCAACCACGTCCCACCCGCACGGGAGCATGCCGACAAGGGTTTTGCCGTTCCCGCATCCCAGCTCAAGTACCCGGGTGGACGAGGGCAATGTCGGGAGATCGTGCACAGCTCCGCCCCAGACGCGACCCCGCTTTGCATAATCGGCTTCCCACCAGTCCCGGTCATTGCAGTGCATTGGTTTTCCTTAATGGATTAGTATCCGGTATCCTATAAACTGCCATCGCCACGGGCGCCCATAGATAAAAAGCAAAACAGATAACAAGGAAAAGAGAAACGATCAGATAAGAGTAATGGCCGTGCTAAACAACCAGTATTCAAATATCAGCACGGTTTACCATAGTATAAATAATTATTATTCATGAGCAGGAATTAAGAATATGACGTGGTCAACTCCCGGGGGAGAGAAATCTCGTGGCTGAAATCATCCGGCATGAGATTCACAAGGCTGACAAAAACCATATCCATCATTCCTACCTGGTGGATGTCGGGAGCGAGATCGAGATCCAGCAGGTTCTGGAATACAAGTGGAAAGTATTCGACAGTCTCGTATTGAGCCCGCCCCACCCAAAAACACGTTTCTTTGAGATTGCGCTCCAGGAGTACAGGAAGGACGGGATCGCAAGCGTGGAAGATCTCGAAGTCTGTCCGGTCCTGGCAGAAAAAAAATCGGACCTGAAGATCCTGGGTCTGGTTCTCCGGAAAGGGCCATGGCAGATAACCGAATGGCTCTACAAGAAGGCAAACAATACCGAAACAGTCTGGATCTATACCGATGATTTCCACATTTTTGCCATAACCCATGCACAGGATTCCCCCGAAGTCATGGTCGGGCAGGTTGCAACAAAGATCGACGAGATTGCCCAGTCGATAAAGAAAGGATACCGCGTCTATTCCCACATGGAAAACCAGCAGAAGCGGCGCGAGGCATTCGATGCAGCCGTGGAAGGCGAGAGCGGGATCACCATCAACAAGACCGCCATCCTCAAGCATCCCGAGTACCAGCTCATCGCACAGCTGAATGGCGATGATTCGGGCAGGATCCAGGAAGTCATACTCCAGGAACTCATTGCGCTGGGAGTGACCATGGATATGTGTGGTGGCAAGAACCCTTCCGGCCTGAAAACCGCAATCCCGACAGGTCGCGACATCACGCCCGAGATGACCCGGATCGAAGAACTCGAGGATCTCAGCTGGCTGTACGAGTGATGTTACTGCCGGGGGAAATATTCCTTCTTTCCCGGGATATAGACGGCAGCTGAATATTCTTCAATAAAATCGGCATCGATGAGGAGATCGATGTACACCATCTTTTTTGCCACGGCTTCGGCATCTTGGCGCTTTTTTGCGGAGACTAGGAGGGCATGGGCTCCTGCAAGCGAGCCGTTCCCGAGAGTATGGTACTGTGCGGCAGGAAAATCCGGGATGATCCCGAACCGGATGATCTTTTCCTGGTCTGCATATGCCCCGAAGGCCCCGGCCAGGTATACGTGCCGGATATCCTCAACCGTTATCCGGTATTTCTTTAACAGTACGCCGATAGAGCCGCAGGCAGCTGCCTTGGAATCGATCAGGTACGCCATGTCCTGGCGGGTAATGGTGATATCCCGGCCGGTTGCCGTCATCTCTTTCTCAACGAGCACGAATTCGGGGCCATCCGGTCCCTGACGGACACCGGGCCTGCCTTCGACAAATTTCCCGGTGAAATCCAGGGTACCGGCCGCAACCATCGCCGCCGCTGCATCGATGATCCCCGACCCGCAGATCCCCCGGGGCACATCCCGGTCGATTGTTGTCCAGGTAACAGAAAATGTTGCAGGGTCGATAGCTACATGATCTATCGCTCCCCGCATGGCCCGGATACCGGAGGAGATGCCGGCCCCTTCGAACGCAGGCCCGGATGCGCAGGATACCGAGGAGAGCCATTCGTCATTCCCGAGAACTACCTCGCCGTTCGTGCCGAGATCGATGAGGAGCGAGAGCTCGTCCGAGCGGTACATCCCCGACGCAACAACGTCACCGACTGCGTCGCCGCCGACAAACCGGCTCACGTTCGGGAGACAGAATACGTATGACTCCGGGTTGACGTTGAGGCCGAGGGTGCCGGCCCGGACAATCACGGGCTTCCTTGAGATCTCCATGCTCGCGATCTCAAGCGGGGCTGAGTCCTGCCCGAGGAAAAGGTGGTGCATGACCGTGTTGCCGGCTATGCAGGCATCGTAAATTGAGTGGGAAGGTATACCGGCCTGTGCGACAAGGTTCCCTATCACTTCGTTGATGCTTTCTATGGCGGCAGCCTGGAGATCCTTTTTCCCACCCCCCGATTTTGCATACGCGATCCGGGTAAGGAGCTCTTCGCCAAAGGTGATCTGCCGGTTCATGGCGGAGGCCCGGGCGCAGGTCTTCTTGGAGGTGAGATCGACAAGTATCCCGACAACCGTGGTGGTCCCGAGGTCAAGGGCGATGCCGTAGATATCCCGGGTCGTATCGCCCTCTTCGATACCGAGCACTTCCGGGTACCGGTTGGTCCTGGTGATGACGACCGTGACCGGATCCTTTGCACTGGTGAGAACATGGTTCTGGTGTCGGGTCATATGGGGACGGGTGCCGCTGTATCCGTCCAGTTTCAACGAGCGGTGACCAGACGATCCATGATGCGAATCGCCGCTGACAAGCAGGTGCTTGGTCACCGCCAACAAAAAATCCTGTTCCGGATCGATATGGTCTAAGAGGATCTTCGGCGCATCGATCCTGCTCTCGACCGGGATAATGAACTCACAGCTGCCCAGCACGTGTGTCTGGCAGGCCCGGCAGTAGTTCCTCGCGATCTCGCCAGGGGTGAGGCCTTTGAAACTTTCCGGGGTTCCCCGGTCCGAACTGCCCTTGAGGTGAATGATCTTGCATTTGCTGCACTCCCCTTTTCCCCCGCAGATGCTCTCGAACGGGATTCCTGCCAACCGGATCGCTTCGAGTACGGTTGTCCCGGAAGGGACGCTGACAATCCGGTTCAGTGGATGGAATACCACGCTGACGTTTTCTGCCATGCCGTTTCTCCTTCAAGGGTTGGGGATTGGGACGGGGATATGCCATCTTTGAAAGACCTAAAGTGGACGGAGGGGCGCCCGTCCGCATATGTAGGATCAGGACCGATCCGGCGGCCAGTGCTCCCGCAGGAACTGGGGGATACCGGATGAGTCCTTTGGACCCACCAGGATCTGCCAGCCGGTCGATTCCTCGGTCTCACCGCTTAGCCGGGCAGCAAGCCCCGGGATGATGAGGGATGTGTGGCTCACGAGTGCTGCGACATTGCAGGATTTGAGGGCATTTGCTATTGAGTCGGCCGTGAAGTACCGGCCGGCAACGGCGCTCTCAACGCTCAGGCCCCCGGTATCGACCACGATAAGGTAGCAGTCGAGGTTGGCGGCCTTGATGTCGGACTCGACCGTAAAATACGTGAGAGCGTAGTTGGTGGTGATAAGGACCGGCGAGTCCGGGCCCGGCCGGCCGAATGTCTTGACCCCGGATTCCACGGATACGGGTTTGCGGGGATCGGTGTAGAGGTTGAACCGCCAGATCAGCTGCGGCAGGAGCACCCAGCCGTCCATGCTGTGCATGATCAGGAGATCCGCGTACCGGGAGAGGAGCATAGAGGCGGTGATGGCTTCCCGCCACTTGAGGACGTCTTCGGAGATCTCATCGCCGGTCCATGCCGTGAGGGGAACGCCGAGGAGCGGGTAGCCGAAGAGCTCGTCAAAATTCCGGCAGGCGCCGGCGCGGATTGCCGTGAAATTGCTGATGGTATCCGAGAGCCCCTCTTCCGCAAACGTCCCGGGGTCGAGGACAAGATCGGTAACGCCATACTCACGCAGGGTTTTTACGAGCGAACGGAGCAGGCCGAGATCGCCCGGGGCAAAGACCGCGAGAGGAGCATCATACGTAAGAGACAACTCCGCCATCTCTTTCCACGTGCTTTTTGTCGCGGCATAGATCAGGGGGCGCCGCTCACCTACTTCACGGAGGCCGGCTGCCATAACTTCCGGGTCGAGAGCACAGAGGATGAGGGGATAATGGCTCATCTCTGCGATTTTCCGGACAGCGGACCCGAATGTCCCGGAATCGTTTGAACAGGAGCGGATGGCGATCGCGTTGAGCACCAGTTTCCTCCCGATATAATTGTAGGAGAACTCCTCGATGTGCCGAACCCGTTCGAGCAGTTCGGCCTCCGGCATGAGATCATAGACATCGAGCGCTATGGGTGTCGGGTTATGGTACGTGAACTCGTGGCGCTGGAGAACATATTTCCCACCAATCGTCATGCGGTATTCCCCGGTCCCGATCTGCACCGCATGGACCGGGGGGGCAAGGAGGATCGAGAGTTCGGCATACGATTTGCTGTTCGCATCTGTAAGGATCGGGGGGCAGTCGGTGAGAACCAGTTCCCCGTTGACGAGCCGGGTGGCAAACGCCATGCAGTTGGCTTCCCCGCACTCCCCGCAATTGGTCTTCGGGAGGGATTTGTATACGTCGATGGGGCTTATCTCCCGGATGCTTTTTTTACGCTTTGGCACCTGCATGTCAGTCCCGCTCATAGTCTCACGCTCACCCAGTCCTCTATCCGGTCAGTTTTTGAACTCCCGGGTTTTCCGAGACGGTGGATAACGTCCTTGAGGGTCAGGACCGCGGCTGGGTGCATCATTAAGAAGAGGTCCATGCCGGCAAGAAGGAGGGTCAAGGCATTGACGGTCTCCCAGACCGGGCCCCGGAGTTCCCGGGAGCCGTACTCGGCGGGCATCTTCATCCAGGCTTCCCGGGCAGCCCAGGCATTGGTGGCAGCGGATATCACGGGGTGGGCAAGTTCCTCGTCGCCCATCAGCGCTGCGTACCGGGCCCGCTCGTGGATTGTGAAGGAATATTCAAGACCGTACCCGAGAGCCACGGTTGTTAAGTCCATCACGATCTGTTCCGGGGGGATGAATTTGTAGAGCCGCCGGTTGAGTTCCTTGGCATTGTTCAGTTCAAGGCCGGTGAAGGCGAGCAGGATATGGTCGTGATCCCGGGCTGCCGTTGCCACCCGCTCGAGGGTCTTGGATTCGGCCATGTCAAGGGTTACCGAGTTCAGGAGCAGGCGCTCACCATCAGCCATCTCTGCAATTGCGGTGAACACATCCGCATCTTTTCGGGGATCGCCACATCCCCCGACAATGATGGGAACGTCAACAGCCTGGAGGATCTCTTCAACGGTCTTCACCGCAGTGGCCGGGGAAGCGTCCTTGAAGAGGGGATCGGTACTCATCAGGTGGATGGTGATCACATCGGCCCCGAACTTCTTGACGTTCATCTTCGCCCATTCGGCCGGGTCTTCCATTACATCGCCCACGTTCTCCCGGAGGACCTTGGGGAGAGAGACATTCATGTCAAAGACATCGAGGGCAATGACCGGAAGATGGGGTGGGAGGTGGAGACCGTCCACGTATGCGGGAGTGGTTGCCCCGCCAATCGTTACGGTCTTCGATCGGCTCCCGCCTTCTGCCCGGGTAGCTCCCAGGGTCACTTCCCGGATTTTACCGGGATAGGTGAATTCAAGAGGCTTGTAGGATTCCCGGAAGAGTTCGGTGGGTTTTGCGGGGGCCGGAGTAGCAGGACCGGCAGAGGATGCGCCCTGCGCCGGCATGCTCCCAAAGGCGGGGATGAAGAGTTCGAGATCACCAATCTCCATCGTGAAATTCTCAAGCTCGACCTGGTTGACTCCTTTTAAGAGTTCCAGGAGCTGGGGGGCAAGAGCGAGAAGCTTCTCGTTGCCCGAAGGTATATCAATCTTTTTTGGCGCCACCGGTATCACCTCCCTGCCGGGATGCCGGCCGGATCGGCTGGATGATCACTTTTTCTGCCGTGATCCGTGCATTTTTCAGGATTATCTTAAACCCACCGGCCGTGATCGGGATGTCTCCTGCCGCAAAGACCGTCTGGCCGAGGGGGATATCCCGGGGTTCGGCAGTATCAGTCTCGGTCTTCCACCGCCGGGTGACCGGGTGATTGTGGTTTTCAAGGAACGTCCTGAGATCTGGGATGGACGAGACGTCTTTTTCCGTGGCAATCGCATCGATTACTCCTGTCGGGATGAACGGACGGAGCCGTTCCCTGGTTTCGTGGGGCATCCAGACCACACGGTTGTAACCGCCGTCGGCATGCATGAACCGGGTCGACCGCATATACTCAATCGAGATCCCGTGAAACCCCTCGACCTGCCGGCCACCGGCGGTCGAGTCCGCCATGGTTGAGAAGGGGAGTCCGTTCACGGTTGGATCGCGGAAACCCCGAAGCACAATCCCAAAGCCATCCACTTCCGGGATGTAAAACGCGATGCCTTCGAAACAACCGCAGGAGGTGTGGGGGTACCCGAACGCCGAATAGAGGTAGACCCGGTTCACCTCCCCCATGGATCGCTTCTTTGCACTCTCGTTCACGCCGGTATATTCGCCTTTTTCAGTATCCAGGCACTCGCCTTTTTCTATGGCATAGATAGGTCCGTTCGGATCGATTCCCGCTGCCGCCCGCCCGTCAAACCAGCTGATGGCGCCGCAGTTCGCGTACCGCTGGGGAGTAATCACACAGACATGGGTCGGGGCAAAAGACTGGCAGAGCGCACAACCGTAAAAGGAATCAACGTCCTCATCGGCCAGGCCCCGGGCCCGGGCATCCCTTGCCTCGTAGGTCCGAAGCGCTTCTTCGTACAAGGGCCGGATCTTCTCCGGGTCGGTGATGAACGAGACCTGGATCTTTTCAATGAGCGGCAGTTCGTTGCGGAAGAGCTCGATCATCACCTGGCCGATGAACCGGAAAGAGGTGAGACCTTTCCTGAATGACTTTTTGGAGAGGCGTATCCAGATATCGTACCGCTGGTTGAGGTGCATGAAGCCCTCGATATAGTTGCAGTACTCGTGGATGTGCCGCTCGACCACCCCTTCGAGATCGGTCTCGATCCGGGCGCCGGCAATTTCCACGAGAATTCCCAGCGGGTAATGCTTCCCCTCTTCCATATCGATAAGATCGGGGCCGGTGATCCGTATGGCGCCGTCTTCGATCTCTCCGGGTGCCCGGACCCGGACGATCTCGAATTTTTCCGGAAGGGACGGGCCCCCGAGCTCGACCTGCATGTCGTTTTTCCTGACCCGCTCCCCCTCGTGGACGAGGCCTACATCAACAGGAATTGACTCGAACATGGTTTATTCAGTCCCCCAGGTTCGAGACGATCCCCTTGACGCTCGCTGCCCAGTCTTTTATCGTGCTGTTGGGAAACGACCAGCTCGCATTGGGCTGGTACACGCAATCGAGGGTCATGGTCTTCACGCCCGGTGCAAAATGCTTGAGCCCGGAGAGGATGGTCGATTCCATTGCATAGGGAAGTCCCACGAAGATCGCAAGATCGTAAGAACCGTTCCCGTCGAGTCCTTTCCACGCGGGATCCGTGAGCCGGTTTGCAATGTCCACGGCGGGCATGATGGCGGCCGGCGGGAAATTCCGGGCAAGGAACTCCTTGTTGGTGCTGGCAGTGACAACCACCGGGATCTTCGCTTTCCGGGCAAGGCCGATGAGGCAGTCGATAAGCCTGCTCCCCTCGACATCGTACTCAAGAATGCCGTGGCCCACGATCAGGATCGGGCGTTTTGCCCGCCGGATCATCGCATCGGCAATATCCGGCTTGACGATGAGGGAGGCCTTCTTCGGGCCGGGGACTTCAGCGGTCTGCCATGATTCGTTCATCGGCATGGTTACACCTTCCTGTGGATCAAACGGGGCAGGAGCGTTGGATCGGGGATGGGATGCTCTTTCCAGTCCTTTCCTGCAAGGTGCCGTTCGATCTCGTCCTTCATCGTGAGCGGGATATCCGTGTGCGTCCGGACAAACAGGTAGACATCAGAAGGTATACCGCCAACCAGCCGCTTGTGGAGGTCGATGTAATGCGCAAGTTTGTTGGCCCGGCCCTTGCTCGTGTCATTGGGCCGCATGGTGAGCTTGGCTATCATCACCATCGCCTCTTCTTTTGTCTCCGCTGCAAAGAAGAGGTGTTCCGGCACTGGGCCCACGTACACCTTCCCGCCGGTCCGTGCATCGTGCACGTACCAGTCCTCATCCTTGTCGGCCCGGCCCAGCAGCATCCGGCGGTACTTGGTGCCATGCGGGCCCACGACCACGGGAATGCCGAGGCGCCAGAACCCGGCTGCAATGGCCACGGCTTTCTGGGACATCGCACCCCAGGCCACCCCGACTGCCCCGACGCGGTTGTACACGTAATCCGCGATCTCTTCGTAATTGCCCCGGAGCGGTCGCTTGGCAAAGACGCTGGCAATCTTGATTGCGGCACCGGCGATATGGGAATTTGCAACGCACGATCCGACATTGACGATCCCGCCCGCCTCAAATGCACCAGAGTAGCGTTCGTAAGCGGTCTTTCCTTCCTCGTCCCGGTACATGCCGGCCGACATGGCCGAGCAGCCCGAGGTGCAGACAATGTAGCGGCGCTTGGCAAATTCCATGCACATTTCCGCTACCTCCCGGGAACCCTTGGGATAATTTGCGCACCCGACAAAGGCCACGACCCCGGGGATCTCCCCAAGGACAATCGGGCCGCCTACTTTCCGGATCTCCGTATCCTGGATAGGGCCCCTGCCGGTCCGGAGGCAGAAGGTGTCTTCCCGGGTCTTTCTGCCTGCTGTTGAAACAATGAGGCTGTGGACCGGGATCTTCTGGGCACAGGCAGGTTCGCAGCGCCCGCACCCGAGGCAGTCATCGTAGAGCTCATCGAGAGCGGACAGGTTCCCGGCCGCAGCAGCCTTGATTGCCTGCGGGAGCGGGAGATCATTGGGACATGCCCGGCGGCAGAGCATGCACTGGGTGCACTTCTTTGCAAGCTCAGTGAGCTGCTCCTTTGTCGGAAGCGTTCCCACTTTCTTCTGTTTCGGGGCAACAGCCCGGGCCGTGCGAACGGCTACCTCGCCAGCTTTTTCCGGGTCGAGGATGAGCGCCCCGGTAACGGTCCCGCTCACGAACCCTTCGACAATCTCGTCGACCGCATCGTGGGTCCGGTCCGGGAGGCCGAGGCAGTTCTTCTCGCTCGTTGCGATGAGGGGTGTATGAATCAGGGCCGCTTCTTCAAGCGTATCTGTCCGGACGCACTGTTCGTCGATGACAATGACATCGGGAACCCCGCTCCGGATGTAGCGCAGCTGCCAGGAGATGGGACCGATGATTTTCGCCTTGGAAGAGTACCGCGTCACGTCGAGCGCAGTACAGCAGATGCCGGTGACTTCCACGGCCGACTGGAGGCTGTTGTCGCGGAGGTAGTCGATGATGCTCGCCGCCGGGGGAACGTTGTGGCCGATAACGAGGATGACCGGCTTTTCCAGATCAACGGTCCCAAGGCCGAGATCCGCGAGGCCCGCTTCCGGGTCCGCTCTCGGAAAATTCAGGGTCGAGATCTGGGCGATATCGGCAACTTCCATTCCCACGTGATCGATCATGCCGGCGTGGAAGATCTTGGACTCGAAATCCAGGTTATTGCCTTCCTGGCCGGTATGCGCTACCGCAAGAAGCTGGGTTATCTGGTTCTCGCAATAGTCCAGGACCGCTTCGAGATCGCCGAGGTTTGCCGGTTTTATACCGCAGACGAGCCTTGTAATCGGGGCTTCGACTTCGATGCCCACGTCCGCGAAACTGATGGGATGATCGCGCCCGAATTTTTCCGTTAAGTAGGTGAGGAGTTCCCGGGAGTGGCTGGTATGCGTGGCTGCCCCGATACAGGCCGAGATCAGGACCGTCCGCGACTGCTGGGCGGGCATGGAGATCCCGCAGGCCCCGCGTTTTTTGCCGGTGAGATCGCATTTCCCGTACGTGCAGAGGCAGCAGAGATCGCAAAACGGCATGTAGAACGGTTTGTACCGTTCGAGAAGGCGCTTGTCCCACGAACGGAGCGTGGTGAGGGAGGGAAACGGCGTTGGTCCCTGTTTTTCATCCCAGGTGTCCTGGTTTATGGAACCGATGGTGATATTGAGATTTTTAAGGTGTGCCCCACCGGTTGTTAGTTCCTCTATCTTAAGGTTCACACCGTTCCTTCTCATTTTTTGCTCCACCGGCAAGATTCATCTATACATTGAGGGAATGGTTCAAATAAGGTTATCGAACATCACATCGCCTGACAAAACCAAAGGGCTGCCTGTTCTTTCGGTTATTCCTGAAGAACGGTATCCAGCATAGCTGCAACAGAGCGGTACGCCGGTGACGTGAGCGGGAGATCCAGCAGGGATTTCCCGGCCAGCACGTACGCTGCCAGGTCATCGTCGCGTTCGATCTTCCCGATGTACGGGATGCCGGTTTCGGCTGCGGCCCGGGTGTGCTGTTCGGGAGGGAAGGCATATCCCCCGGCAACGTAAAACTGCCGGAACGTTATCCCCACTTCCTGGATCACCCGGTGCGCCCGCTGTACATGGGCAAACGATTTGCTTGACGGACCCATGACATCGATGATCAGGTCGACGTCATTGGCGATCTTCCGGTTCAGGTGCTCAAGGCCCCCGGGAGAATCGATGAGGATATACCGGTACTGCTTGGTAATCCGGCCAAGTGCATTTTTTAAGGCTGCGTCGGGAAGGCAGTAGCAGCCTTCGACCCACTTGGTCCCGACCGCGATGAGATCGAAGTCGCTGCCTTCATAGAGCCCGTCTTCCCAGATACGCGTCTCGATCCGTTTCGACGGGGGGATGCCAACCGTTGTCCCGCCCTTTGCAATGAACGTGTCCGAGAGCAGTTCTGCAATCGTGGACTTTCCCGCTGCTTCGAGATCAACGCCCACCATCTCTGCAAGGTTCTGGTCGGGGTCGGCATCGACAAGAAGGAGTGGCGTCTGTTTCTTTTCGATGAGGTACCGGGCCATGAGAGCAACAAAGCTCGTTTTGCCCGTGCCCCCCCGGCCCATCGTGACAATCGTTTTCATTCCAAAACCTCCCTTTCGGTATTCCTGCCGGTCAGTGCCGGCATGCATCATCGTTCTCCTTCCCGGGCAAGGCTCCCGGCAAGATTCCTGATTGCCGTAAATGCAGGGGAGGCAGTCTCATCGAGCGGATTGCCGGAAATACCGGCTTCTGCAACCCCGCTATCGTACGGGATGAGGGCAATAATTTCCAGGCCATGCTCATGTGCAAAATCCCGGATGGCGGTCTCATGCCGGGGCCCGTCCACGCGGTTCCCGACAAGACCCACGTGAGCAATATCAGACTCGCGGGCAATCCGGCAGATGGTTGCGGCAACTTCAAGCGACTTCCGGTTCGCGTCCGTGACAACAACAAGGGAATTGACATGGCTCGCCGTGCCACGACCCAGGTGCTCGATACCCGCTTCCATATCGAGGATGACAGCCTCGTCCCGCTCCACCACGAGATGGCGCATCAGGGCTTTTACCACAGAGTGGGCGGGACAGGCGCAGCCGCTTCCCATTGCCTTGACCGTCCCCATGACGAGGAGATGAGCTCCCGAGGGGGTGGGGACTGCATAGTCCCGGATGATGTCGTCGACCGTGAAGGTGAGCCGGAAAACACCGGAATAATCGGTGCCGGTTTTCAACCGGATCAGGGCCTCGTTCTCGGCAACAGGAACAATGCGGACTGCTTCCTCGTTCGTGAGGCCGAGGGTTTGAGCAAGATTGGGTGAGGAATCGGCATCGATGGCAAGGACCGGGTGACCCGACTTCACCAGGCATCGCGCAAGTGAGCCGGCAATAAATGTCTTGCCGACCCCGCCTTTCCCGCAGACCGCGATCTTCATTTCCATCTCCGTGTGGTAAGACGTTAGGCTTTCATGATAAAAGAGTATTGGAACGCGGCAGGATCAAAATTGAGCGGATGCAATTAATCCCGGTTTCACTTTTTCTTCTTGAAACTCAGGATCTTGAGGAAATCCGCAGAAGGGCACTTTTTCTTTGCGGCCTGCGCCTTCTCTTCGGAATCCACCGTGCAGTAATCCCCCGGTACCTGGAGTTTCGTACACTGGGGAAGCCCGGACTCCTGGCCTTTCGTTGGCTGGGTGCCCGACAGGTTCTTGCAGATATAGGAGAAATCAACCATGGGTATGCTCATCCGTTGTATGCAGCCGAAGATGATAAAGGAACGCAGGATTCGGCACCGTTATTGAAGAATTCTATTTTTCGTGTTCTTCGATACACCTGAATCTTATCGGGAGGCGAAGGTTTTGTTTTGCGGTTCCAACCGGGCCGGGTTTATTGAATGGTATTGGTTTATCCCATTTCTGACAGGAAATGAACCAACGCTCCCGTTTAGCAATCCTTTTTCCTTTCTTTTTCTGGAAAAAACCCCGGGGGGTTTGACATCCAGTTCCTCATGTTGAGAAACTGCCCCGGCGGGAGATCCATCCGGACACTGCGGGTTTCTGGGGATGGTGGATCTCAGCGGTCTCACATTGTTCCCTTATCACCCTCTTTGTAATCATAACCCGATGCAGGAAGAAGCTCAATGGGATGTTTTGTTATTAGCGAATCCGGTCCACATCAGGAAGCCGCCGTTATAAAAAAATCCGGTGGAACTGATAAAAAGTTACCTGTTATGGCGAAAACGAACGAATGTCTTTTAATCACATCACAGGAATAATTATTCACTTTTCATTTTTTATAACGAGACGCAGTCGTTATTACCCGTAACAATCATTCTTCATAAAAATCGAACCCGTGAAGGTGACCATAACGATATCAGTTCTCTATGTTGATGATGAATCCGACCTGCTGGATGTTGGCAGAGGGTATCTTGAGCAGGTCCCCGAATTTACCGTAACTACTGCATCATCAGCTGCTGCAGCACTAGAACGGATAAAAACCAATGGCATCCAGGCAATTGTCTCCGATTACCAGATGCCGGGGATGGATGGCATCGAGTTTTTAAAAAAGGTCCGGGCTACGAATAAAACCATTCCGTTCATCATGTTTACCGGCAAAGGCCGGGAAGAGATCGCTATCCAGTCATTCGAAAACGGTGCGGACTTTTATCTCCAGAAAGGCGGGGCTGCGGGACCGCAGTTTGCTGAGCTTACCCAGAAGATCAAAGCAGCAGTCGGGCACCGCCGGGCCGATGCGCAGGTCACATCCCTCAACCGGCTCTATACCGTGCTTTCCGCCACCAACAAGGCAGTTGTCCATTTCCATGATAAAACAGAACTCCTGAACGAAATTTGCAGGATTGTTGTCAATGATGGCGGTTTTATGATGGCTTGGGCCGGACTCGCCAATAAGGAAAAACATCTCATTGAATCCGTTGCGATGGCGGGAAACGGGGAGGGCTTTCTCGATGGGATCTCCATATCAACGGAGGATACCCCCCGGGGGCGAGGTCCGACCGGAACTGCATTCCGCTCTGGGACATTCAATGTCTGTAATGATATCGAAAACAATCCCCTGATGGAACCATGGCGCAAAGAGGCTCTTCTTCGAGGCTATCGTTCACTTGCGGCGTTTCCCTTCGCACAGAATACGAGATCTGCCGGTGTAATTACCTTCTTTGCCTCTGTACCGGGATTTTTTAATGAACAGATTGTCCGGCTTCTGGATGAACAATCCGGGGATATATCATTTGCCATCCAGACAATTGAGCATGAAGGACAACAAAAAGATACCGAACGGGATCTTAAAGAATCGGAACTCAAGTATCGCCGCCTCTTTGAAACCGCACAGGATGCGATCCTGATACTTGACGGGGATACCGGCGAAATCATCGATGCAAATCCATTCATTGTCGATATGCTGGGGTACCCGCTGGATTATTTTGTTGGCAAGCACCTCTGGGAACTGGGATTTTTAAAAGACAAATCGTTTGCACAGGACGCTTTTGCGAAACTGAAAACGGAAGGCTATATCCGGTATGATGACCTGCCCCTGGAAACAAAAGATGGCAAGGCTATGAGCGTGGAGTTCGTCAGCAACGTCTACCTTGTGGGGAATAAGAGGATTATCCAGTGCAACATAAGGGATTTCACGAACCAGAAAGAGGCTCATGATTTATTACAACTATCTGAAACCCGGTATCGCCGCCTCTTTGAAACCGCACAGGACGCAATCCTGATCCTCGATGGCGATAACGGGGAAATTATCGATGCGAATAAATTCATTGTTGATATGCTGGGATACCCGCTGGATTATTTCGTTGGCAAGCATCTCTGGGAACTGGGATTTTTAAAAGACAAATCTTTTGCCCAGGAGTCATTCGCGAAACTGAAAACGGAAGGATATATCCGGTACGACGATCTGCCATTGGAAACAAAAGATGGCAAATCGATGAGCGTGGAGTTTGTCAGCAACGTCTACCTGGTGGGTAACAAGAGGATTATCCAGTGCAATATCAGGGATTTCACTGAGCGGAAACGTGCTGAAAATGCACTTGCCCTTGCAAGCAGAAAACTGAAACTGATGTCGAGTATCACCCGCCATGACATCATCAACCAGATTACGATACTCTCCGGTTCCCTGGACCTTTCACAGGGTAAGATTAAAGAACCGGAAAAAATCGCTCATATCCACCGGGCACAGAAGGCGGCGGACACCATACAGCGCCAGATCGCTTTCACAAGGGAATATGAGGAACTCGGTGTCAAAACTCCCACGTGGCAGCAGTTATCCGTTATTATCCGGTTAGCTGCGTCACAGATGGGCGACGATAAAATTACAGTTGAAATTCCCGATGAACGTCTTGAACTCTATGCAGATCCGCTCCTGATAAAAGTCTTTTTCAATCTGTTTGACAATGCCCGGCAGTACGGAGGCACCATCTCTCATATCGGAATATCATATCATTCGGACGGCACCGGGTATATCATCACAGTTGCTGATAACGGGGTCGGAATATCCCCGGACGACAAACCGCACCTGTTCGAACGCGGTTTTGGGAAAAATACAGGGCTTGGCCTTTTTCTCTCAAGAGAGATCCTGTCGATTACCGGCATTACCATCAGTGAAACGGGTATCCCGGGCAAGGGTGCACAATTTGAGATCCTGGTACCGGAAGGGGTGTTCCGGTTTACCGAAAAACCGGCACTTCCATAATGGCTTTCCTGCCGTACACAGGGGATAACAGATGACAGAAAAAAAGATCGGGGATGCAACACAATTTATTGAAAATGGCATAATGGCAATCGGCAAAGGTGCCATGAGGTTCGACGAGGAATTCATAGTATTCCTCCAGAAGTACCAGGTAATCGGCCTTGCTGTTGCAGTCGTCATAGGGACCGCTGCTACAAAACTGGTGAATTCCACGGTTACAGATATTATTATGCCGGTCGTGGCGGTTGTCATCCCTGATGGCAGCTGGCAGACGGCAATGCTCGAGATCGGCCCCCTGAAATTCCTTATCGGGGATTATGTGAGTGCGATAATCGATTTCGCAATCCTTGCAATGGTGATCTTCCTTGCGGTAAAGTACCTGATGAAAGGCGAGATGGTTAAGAAAAGTTAATTTACGGCATTATACTCACGGGCGCTTTTCACAAAAAGATCTTCCCAGTGATGACCCTCAGCGGCAAACCCCCGTCAACATTTCCCAGCATGCTTCTGCGGTTTCGTTTTTGTTTATTCATTTCGACCACACGGCAAAAAGGAAAAAAGATCCTATGAATCTTCAAAGCGGCTTACTGACAATCCCTGTTCAACAGGGATGGTAAAAAAATCAATCCGGGGTAGACGGGGACACCGGATCGCGTACCTCTTTTGCAAGTATTTTATACCCGGTTACGGCAAGCGCAACGAGCACCGGGCCGACAATGAACCCTACGATACCCATAAACGGGACACCGGCAAGAATGCCGATCATCATCATAACGGGAGGAATTGCAACCCGTCTCCCCATCATTACCGGCCGGTAATAAAAATCAATCCACCCGCTCAGCAGCGGGTATCCCACAACCAGGGTAATTATGGCACGGCCGGAGTCGCCAAGGCTCAGGAAATAGAGTGCAAAGATGAGGAGCATAATCTGGGCACCGATGAGCGGGAGCAGCATGGCAATACCGATCAGGGTCGCAAACAGGAACGGGTCGGGTACACCCATAAGTGCAAAAAACGGGATGGCAAGGAGAAAGGAAATCAATGCTGCGGATATCTGGACGATGATCAGGGCATAGATGGTGTTGATGGAAATTTCCGCCATCTTTCCCACGGCAGAAAACAGTTTGGAGGGGAGCGTTCGTGTCAGAGTGTCCCATATATGTTCCCCGTAATAGAGCATCATCGATAACGAGAGGAAGAAAATAATGATCAGGATAAGTAACTGCATAATATTGTTGCTCAATGACAGGAGCGATTGCACCAGCATCTGGACCAGGGTCTCGGGCATATGGGAAACCTGTTCATCGGTAAATGGTGGCAGGAATGTCGAGAAGTCGGTATTTTTAAAACCATGTACCATGGATGCAACCATGGTTCCGATATGTTCGATGTTACCATACACGATACTCACTGATATCGAGATCACGAGAAGAATTACGAGAAGAACCCAGACGGTGAGGAATATGACTGATACCGATGGTTTTACAATACTCGATAGCTGTTTGTGAAACGGCATAAGGGCGATAGCAATGGCCGCTGACCAGATTACTACGGTCACCAGCGGCCAGAAGACAATGATACAGGTGATAAAAATCGTACAGATAAGGAGCAGCAGTTGTTTTTCTTCACTTATTTTGAGAGGCATTTTGAGAGGCTCCATTGGTTTCAAATCCTGAGTACGGGAAAGGGAATATCAGGTACGTCCTGTTATCCGGGTGGATCCATAAGGAAAAAACAGGTATCCGGGGATGCATAGTTCATGCATCGCCGGATCCCATGGTATTTTGTTCTCACGGTCGCGTTACAATATGAACGTGATTATCGCAATTACTACGAAGATAATTACCAGCCATTTTGCGATTTCCATGGAGAAACCGGCTATCCCTTTCAAGCCCAGGATGAAGAATACCAGGGCAAGGACAAGGAAAACCACTGCCAGATAGATCAAACCAGCCATCGTTCCCTTCGTAATTACTTCTTCTTCAGTTCTGATCCGGCTTCATGTACTGCGATTTTCGCATCAGCAACAACTTTGTGGACACCGATCTTGACATCATCGGATAACTTCTGTGCTTCTGCACCGGCATCCTTAAGGGTGTTGTGGGTGGCAACCTTTGCATCATCATATGCGGCATGTGCCGACACGCGGGCATCATCAACGGCCTTGCTGGCCTTTACTTTAAGATTATCAGTCATGGTTTTTTCAACTCCGTTCCCGGGTATGGGTTCAGGCGATTATCCAGCGGGATAATGGGTTTTATACCAATACCAGAGCGAACCAGCATGCAGCAGGAATATATAAAATCCTAACCGGTTGTTGCAAAATATGAATCCACCCGGAACCACCGGTTTATTCCAACGGGAAAATGGCGAACCCGGATTTGCCCGACCACATTCGATTTTTACCGGGGTTCCGGGCAAACCAGTCAGGTACATGAGATTGTGGTAATTTTTGCAACTACCGGGTAGGGTCATATACTCCTGCACTCAAGGGATGATACTCAAGGACAGGCAATTTTTACCGGTCATGATACCGTAAAAAAGTCCTGTCAGAACCGGGAGCTGAAAACAAAAATGACGGACAAATTAAAAGTTCAGGAAAGAATCGCCCGTGGTGACGGGAGCGTAGCACCCCATCACGCATCAGCTGGTGCAAAAACAGTTGTACCGGACCTTGGTCCCGGTGAGGGAAAGGTTGAACCTCACGACCGGGAGAGCGAGGTTATCACTACATTCACAAGTGAGAAACTTATCTGCCCACAATGCGGGAAAACAACGGTCCGTGTAGAATTTCCTGATCATTATGAAGCCTGGGTCAAATGCTCAGATTGTCATTTTTTTATGGGCATGAGTAACGAGGAATGGCACCGAATGGAGAACAGTAAGAATCTTAATAAAAACATCAAAAAAATGGCGGTTGATAAAGAGATAGTGAAACCGAATCCCTGATTGCAGCGTCAGGTCTACAAAAGTGGCGATGTCATGTATAAACGCCAGAGATAATTTGCGGGAAAAGAACTCATTCTGACATCGTGTTTAACGGTTTTCCCGCTGCATCGTGATGATCGTTTCATCATCAACCACATGTATTTTCGACATTTTTATACCCCCGCGGTCATTACTGGAAAATCAATCCGGACTTCAGTACCATTCTCACTCAGAAATGTAAGGGATCCCTTTAACTGGTGCTGCACAAGTGTCCTTACCAGCTGGAGACCAAGACCATTGGTACGACTGATATCAAAATTATCGGGTAACCCTATGCCATTATCATGGACGGTGATCCTGACGCGCCCATTCTCCAGCAATGAAATGATATCGATTTTGCCGTGCTTTCTCCCTTTGAACGCATGTTTGTACGCGTTCGAGAGGATTTCATTTACAACCAGTGCACAGGGCAGGGCCTGATCTACCGGGAGATAAACGATCCCGGGAGTAATTTCGCAACGGATTTCATGCCCGTCATGAGAGAAAATATTTGATAATGCGATAACCTGTTCCCTGAACTGGGAGGTTATATCGATCTTCCCGAACTGCTTGCTTTCGTAGAGCCGGTTATGGATCTGTGCCATGGTCTGGATTTTGAGCATCATATCAGTAAATATGCTGTTGGTGGCTTCATCCTTGGAACTCATCCGGGTCATATCCAGAAGCCCCGATATCAGCTGGAGATTATTCTTGACCCGGTGGTGGATCTCCCGGAGCAGCACTTCCTTTTCCAGTACAGATGCAACCAGTTTTTCCTCGGCATGTTTGCGATCAGTGATATTCTCGAGAATGCAGTATGTCTGCCGGAACGAACCATCCAGGTTATGCCCGATCCTTCCGGTATAAAGGACCAGCAGTTCGCTCCCGTCCTTTGTTTCCATCCGGATCTCCACATTGCTGACGGCACCGGTCTCCCTGAACCGGTTAAAAACTTCCCGGACCATCTCCCGGTTTTCCGGTGCAACGAATTCCCAGAACCCGCGTCCTATCACTTCCTCACGGGTATAGCCAAACACCTCCAGCCACTGTGGACTCACTTCCATAAGCCTGCCGTCTCCATCCAGCGACTGATAAGGGATAGGAATTTCTGAGAAGAGGCGCCAGAAACGTTCCTCGCTCTCCCTGATTGCCGCTTCTGCCGCTTTCTGCCGGGTAATGTCGCTGATCGCGATCCGAACACCCGGGTGTGCATCATTCTCTTTTATGCGGATACACTCCAGCCGGGCGGGGAATACCGTTCCGTTGCTGTGCATGAGTTCAATGTCAAAGATTTGTTTCTCACCGGTTTTGAGTAAGGTCATAAAATACCGGTCCCATACATCATGGTCCTTTGGGACAATGATTCTCCGGAACCGTGTATGGATAAGTTTACGACGAACGATGCCAAGAAGAAGCGCTCCTGTCAGGTTCACTTCTTCAACCAGTGCCGTGTCCGTGAGTGTGAGATACCCAACCGGTGCAAATTCGTAGAGGTCGAGGTACTTGTTCCGCGATTCCTCCAGTGCCAGATGTGCTCTCCGGAGTTCTTCGGCCTGGGTCTCAAGTTCGATCTGGTGCACCTGCAACTCGTGGATAAGTTCTTCTCCGGTCTGGTGTGCGAGATCGGGAGAATTTTTCCCGGGGCGGGCGAGACGCTCTTCTGCTTCGTCCCGCAGGGAACGTCCGGGGGGAATTGCATTTGCATCTTTCTTCTTTTCCGGCTTTTTCTTTTCAGCAGCCATCAGGTCCTCTTCCCGGCCCGCCTGCCGGAACGATCGTTATGTTCCTTATCGCCGGGGGGACAGATTATTTCTATGGCCAGGAGTATGAGGTGGGTGGCACGATCCTTCCCGATAATCTCGCGAGCGTTGAGGAGCATCTTTGTCGGTCCGATTCCTGGCATATCATGCTCGACTTCGAAATTCTCGAACGATTGTTTTTTCGGCAGTACATCTTCCAGCAGCTCATGGAGCCGGGGAATATCCCACTGGCCGTTCCCGATGGTATACAGTATTTTTCCCTGTATCATCTCCGGGCTCACACTGAATGTATTGTAGAACACCCGGCTTGCAGAGACCACCTCGAACTTTTTATTCAGGACCACCAGCGGCTCCCTGACGGTGTCCACGATGCTCTGCGCATATTCGCGGGCAATCTCTGCCTCTGCTTCGGTTGCCTTGAGTGCGGAGATATCTGAAAACGTCAGAACTACGCCATCGATCATGTTATCCAGGGTGCGGTAGGGAATGATACGGGCAAGGAACCATGCTTTAGTGGCAGTGCGTACCGGTATCTCCCGGGGTATGAGCGAGTCAAGCACTCCCTGTGCTTCGGAGATCAGGTCGATATCCGGGATCATTGACCGTATGTCGGCAAGCGGTCGTCCCGTATCCGCGGGTGCGAGCCGGAACACTTTTGTTGCATCGCGGGTGAACCTACGGATTGCAAGATGTTTGTCTAAAAATATCGTGCCAGTATTGACGTTATCCAGGAGGTTCTTCATGTCATTCTGGATGCCTGTTAGCTGGTCTATCTTTGCCTGTAGTTCGGCATTCACGGTCACGATCTCTTCATTGACTGACTGGAGTTCCTCTTTCGAGGTCTCAAGTTCCTCATTAGTGGACTGGAGCTCTTCATTGGTTGATTGCAGCTCCTCGTTGGTGGACTTGAGTTCCTCGTTTGCTGCCTGCATCTCTTCTATCGATGCCTGCAGGTTCTCTTTGGAGGAGGCAAGATCCTTCTCCAGTTCTTCCACACGCTTGGAATCCCCCTTTGTCGTACCACGCTTTGCCTGCCGGGGTCTCACGGGCAACGGGATTTCGGAATCATGGAAACTGATGAGCAGCAGGTTCCGTGTTGCATCAGGATCAACAATGGGCCTGACCGAGAGATCTACCCCATGAATGCCACCGTTTGTCCTGATCTGCAGGTCTTTTACCACAATAATTTTCTTCTGCCTGGCAGCGGTCTGGATGGCAGAACGGAGGTCGGGCTGCAGTCCCTCGCGGGCCATATCAATGACATTGGTGCTGAACTGCCCCTGTGCCGGCTGGAGGTATTTCCCGGTATCGCCATGCACGAAAATGATATCCCCGTTCTCATCGGTGACAACGGACGGGGGAGCATATGACTGGAGAAGTATGCGCCGCGTAAGTTCGGTAAAGTTTGTCCTGTCCTTTTTGCCGGCAATTGCGGCCGGTTCCTTTTCCGACTGGTTGCTGGTCCATGCAAAGCGCTGGGCAACAAGCATCCGGGATGATGCCAGGGAGGTTTTTACCCGGTAGATTTTCCACTTTTTATCGAGGGGTCCGAAGAGATCCGTGAAATTTCCGATACTTTCCGAGGGGCTCAACATGAGTACCCCCTCCGGCTTGAGCGCATAATGGAATGCCGGGATTACACGGTTCTGGAGTTCAACTTCAAGGTAAATGAGCAGGTTCCGGCAACTGATCAGGTCCATCCGGGTGAATGGCGGGTCCTTGATCACATTCTGGATGGCAAAAACAACCATCTCCCGGATCTCTTTTTTGATCCGGAACCCGGTCTCCTCCTTTATGAAGTACCGCCGCAACCTGTCGGGTGAGACATCAAGGGAGATATTTTCAGGATATGATCCTGACCGTGCAGTTGCGATCGCATCGTCATCAATATCTGTTGCGTAGATCTGGACCTTGAACTCCTGTCTGACCAGGTCCATATATTCACGGAAAATAATGGCAAGTGAGTAAACCTCTTCCCCCGAGGCACAGCCCGGTACCCAGATCCGGAAGATATAGTTATCCGGTTTCTTGTCGAACATCCGTGGCAGGATCTCCCGGCTGAGCGCTTCAAATGCTTCTTTGTCCCGAAAAAAACTGGTCACGTTGATGAGCAGTTCCTTAAAAAGGGTGATAACCTCCGACGGGTTCTCCTGGAGATACCGGGCATACGTATCCATATCTTCAATGGTATGTACCACCATACGCCGTTCAATCCTGCGCCGGATCGTGCTCTGTTTGTACAGGGAGAAGTCGTTGCCGGTTTTAGACCGGAGGAGCATCGTAATGCGACGGATAGCACTCAATGTTGCAGGAACCGGAGGATGCGGGGGAACACCGGTATCAACAATGGTCCTGACGTAAGAGATCAGCTGTTCCGGGATTTTATCAACTGGCAGGACGTAGGTTACAAGACCGCTCTGCACGGCACTTGACGGCATGCCATCATATTTCGCGGTGGATGGATCCTGCACAAAGGATACCCCGCCCGCACCGTGAATTGCGCGGAGCCCAAGGGTACCATCAGAGCCGCTGCCTGATAGGATCACGCAGATCGCACGCTCGCCCTGGTCTTCGGCCAGTGAGCGGAAGAACGAGTCGATCGGGAGTCGCAACCCCCGCACCTGTTCGGGAATACTCAGCTGGAGGGCGCCATTGAAGAGAGCCATATCCTTTCCCGGCGGGATTATGTAGACATGGTTTGCCAGGATGGGAATCTGGTCCTCTGCCTCGTGAACCGGCATTGCAGTGTTGCGCTGGAGGATTTCAGACAACATGCTGGCATGGCCCGGGTCCAGGTGGGGAACGAGCACAAATGCCATACCGCTGTCGGCCGGCATTGTTTTGAAGAATAGTTCAAAGGCTTCAAGCCCCCCGGCTGAAGCGCCGATCCCAACGATGGGGATGTTCAGTCCACCCGTTTCAGGTACAATCTCTTTTTTGGGTTTGGGTTTTTTCACTATCGGAATCTTCTTTGCCGGGTGGAGATGGGGTTTGGGCTTTGTCATATTCTCACGTATTTCCGGTGTGTTCTTTGGGGGTTCTCATTTTTCCTGCGCCTCGTGCCAATGCCGGATGACCACCAGTACATTCGGGAGGTTATCATGAGCCCGCAGCCCGGATCATGTCTGCGGTACGCATCACACCAGGTGTCATCGGAATGATTATGCCTGTTACAGAGTGTCTTTAGGTGATGGAAGGGGGTGTGCAAACTTAAAGGTTATGCCCTACAGGAACCCGGGGTGATTTCCATTAAAATGAAACCTCCAGTCTGGATCGGGAGTTGAAAACAAAAATGACTGACAACGTAAAAGCCAGGGACCGTCAGGCTCTACCCATGAAAAGAATTTTGTCCTGCGAATCATGAAAAGTGGAGAAATCTATTTCGTGTCGAAAGGGATAGTCACAAGCAATGCTGAAATTTTGTCCCCGGTGCGGGTCGTCAGTTAAGGAAACGATGCGGTTTTGTAAAAACTGCGGAGCAGCATTAGACGATGATGACACACGCGAAATGCTCCCCAAAAAACCTGGGCTGCACCCGCCGGATCGATCAGGACAGAAAAGAAATTACCTGCTTATAGCAGCAATCGTCGGGATTTTGCTCATTGCCAGCGTTGGTTATCTTCTTTTACAAAATACTTTATCCATCCAGTCCGATCCCGTGGGGGCAGGAGTATATCTGAATTCCGAATTCCGGGGAGTGACCCCGTGTGTGATTCGCAATCTCCTCCCGGGAGAATATCACATGGAATTCCGTCATGACGGGTATCCATCCTGGCAGAAGAATATTACGGTCACACCAGGAGAGACCGGAACCATCAATGCCGACTTGTCCGATAACCTCATCCCTGCGGTAAAACTTCATGCTTTTCGGGTGAGACCATACAAAACAGCACGAGTGCAACGAGTTGTGTATACAAATTAGGAGAGGCGGTTACCGTCTCCGGAACAGCCGTCAGGCCTCATCCTAAAGAAAATCCCGCCATAACCATTTCGGTCTATGCCGGGGCAGCAACGTCGCCTCTGAAAAACCAGTCCGTGGCCATCCTTTCGGATAATACCTATAATCTTACCTTTGATGGTACCATACTCGTGGGTGGAGATTACCGTCTTGTTGCATCACTTCCCTCCGGGCAGAAGTCAACGGTTTTAGTTACCATCGAAAGCCAGGAAGATACCAACATCCGGATCCTGCGAAAGATTGTAGAAGACTATCACAAAATCCATACCTACAGTGTGGATGATTACTTCATCTGTGCAGATATGGCGCAAGATGTCTGGAACATTGTAGATACGCAGGGATTGCGGGCAGTGCTGGTTGCGGGTAATATCACGGACCCGGGCGCCGGCTGGAAAGAATACGATCATGCCTGGGTACTCGTGGAAGCAGCCCCGCGACAATGGGTTGCCCTGGAGACCACGGGGGGTTATCTCGTGTATAAAAACAACAACCCCCTTTACTATCGCGGCTTCTTCTTTGCAAACCCCAAAGACCTGAAAACAAATATGGACCTGGACCGGGATTATAATAACGAGGTTGCACGGTCTGCGACAATGGTGAGCCAGTACAATGCAAAAGTAAGTGAATACACTGCGGAAAGGGATTATTACCATACCATTCTGGATTCCTACAATACAAAATATGCAGGCAGGAACCTGACCGCCACACAATACCAGGAGTCACTGGACGTGAAAAACACCATTGATACCGAATCGCAAAAACTCACCCTGCTGAAAACCGAACTCGATCAACTGACGGTCACTTACAATAATGAAAAACAGGTAATGGACGACATTACCGCAAAGATAACGGCGCTCGCGGCAAAAGGAACGCTTCTCATGAACTCCTGATAGGGCAACTCATGAATAACGACCACCTGAGGTTATCCCGGTAGTCGTTACGATTGAATTACCTTATTTTGAATTATCACTACCCGCGTTTATTCTCTTCTCGTTCCCTAAGATATGCCCGAAAATCTGCTTGAAGTCATCGAGTTTCTGGCTGATGTGTTTTTTCCCTTTTTCTGTAGGACAATACAATTTGGATTTTCCTGACACACGGATCTCAAGGTATCCGTTTTCCATAAGTTCATGGAGAAGAGTGTAAACCCTTGCCTGGGGAATAAGAACCTGGTACCGGTTATGGATCTCATGAACAACATCGTACCCTGAAATCGGTTTATCCAGGAGGGAGAGGACAACCGGCTCCAGGGACTTTTTTACAACATCATCGATGGTTGACTGGGGGACAACAGACATAGATCCGGAAGGAAATGTATGATGGGCAAACGAAAGTGTTGTTTCTTTCCCGGTGGATACGATGATCTTGGCTATTCCCTCGGCAAGGATTTTTATCAGGGTATGATCGATTTTCCCGATATTTACAGCAATGATCCCGGATATGGGAGTGTTGTTCGCTTTCTTTGCGATCAGCAGATTACGGATGGCAAGAATATCGTCGAATTCTTCTGTTTCAGAGAAATCAAGAAGGATTTGCAGCGAGTCGGTCGAACCTGCATACAGCAGGGATTCCGTGCACTTTTCAAGTACCGGTACAAGGGTAAAAACTTCGTTTCTTTTTATCCGGCGGGTGTAAAGTTCCCGTTTCTGGATCTCTTTTGGGAAGTATTTCTGGAGGGTTGACTGGAAATAAGCAAACAGGTTGCGCCCTCCTTTTTTTATCCCTTCTTCAAGTGCAAATTTGAATATGGGATCTTTTACAACCTGATCGGTATAGAGAAAGAGGACGATATCGGTGAAGATATCCTTTAACAATACCGTTTTTATTTCCGGTAGATCGAGATATGCTGTATCATCAGCAACCACCGGGATGGATTCGGGTCTCGGTAACAATTTTTCTAATGCAGCAGTTTTTATTTTCTGATCCTCTTGTTCCGTTGCTTTCCGGAACAGTGCCACTTCGATAGCTGCTTTGATCTCCAGTTCATTGAATGGCTTGACAATGTAACCGTAGGGCCTCACATTTTTTGCTTTTGCAATGATGGTATCGTCCGCAAAGGAAGTGACAAAAACAACCGGAATATCCAGTTCCCTGGTGATAATTGTTGCTGCCTCAATACCGTCCATCTTTCCGGGCATCACGATATCCATCAGGACAAGGTCCGGCCGGGTACTCTGTGCTTTCTCTACCGCTTCTTCCCCGGAAGCAGCCATACCTGCAATGGTATATCCCATTGCGCTTAGCCGTCGTTCCAGTTGCATCACGATGATCGCTTCATCATCAACCACAAGTATTTTCGACATTTTTTATACCCCCACTCCCATCACAGGAAAATCAATTCGGACTTCAGTACCATTCTCACTCTGAAATGTAAGGGATCCCTTTAACTGGTGCTGCACAAGTGCCCGTACCAGCTGGAGACCAAGACCATTGGTACGACTGATATCAAAATTATCGGGTAACCCTATGCCATTATCATGGACGATGATCCTGACGCGCCCATTCTCCAGCAATGAAATGATATCGATTTTGCCGTGCTTTCTCCCTTTGAACGCATGTTTATACGCGTTCGAGAGAATTTCATTTACAACCAGTGCACAGGGCAGGGCCTGGTCGACCGGGAGAAATAAGATTCCGTCATCAATTTCGCACCGGATCTCGTGCCCGTCATGAGAGAAAATATTCGATAATGCAATTACCTGTTGCCTGAACTGGGCGGTTATATCGATCTTCCCGAATTGCTTGCTTTCATAAAGCCGGGTATGGATCTGTGCCATGGTCTGGATTTTGAGCATCATATCGGTAAGTATGCTGTTGGTGGCTTCATCCTTGGAAGTCATCCGGGTCATATCCAGAAGCCCGGATATCAGCTGGAGATTATTCTTGACCCGGTGGTGGATCTCACGGAGCAGCACTTCTTTTTCCTGTACGGATGCAACCAGTTTTTCCTCGGCACGTTTGCGATCGGTAATGTCCCGGAAACTCCAGACCCTGCCAACAACATGATCCCCGATTTTCTGGGGCTTTGAATAACGCTCAAAAATTTTCCCGTCATTAAATTCGATCATGTCGTAACTTTCTCGTCCCGGATGGCACTCGTAATCTTTGTTGTTGGCTAAAAATTCCCGGGGGTTTTTGAGTTGCGGGAGGACATGGTCGATTACGGTAACCGCGTTTTCTGATTCCAGCAAAACCGGGGGGATATTCCACATGTTCACAAAATTCTGGTTGTAACTTGTGATCTTATCCTGGTGATCGACAACAAAAATCCCGTCAGCTGTGGATTCGAGCGATGCATTGAGAAGGGACAGGGTGTTTTTAAGCGTTGTATCGGATAATTTTCGTTGCCGGATCTCTTCTTCGAGAGTCGCATTCAGTTTTGCATATTCCGAAGCCCGCAGCTTATGCTCGGCCTCCGTCTTTTTCCGGTCCGAAATATCCTGGCCCTGCGCGATAACGGAAATAACAGATCTCCCGTCACGCCCGAAAATAGCAGCAGAGTTCCAGAGAACGGTACTGATTCCCCCATTCTTGTTGAGGATCGGCATTTCCACGCTTTCCCATTGTGCCCCTTCCAGGGTATTCCTGATGAGATGCATCACTTCATTCACGCATTTTTCCGGTATGAGAATGCCGAACGGTTTTCCAATGACATCAGTTGCTTTTCTTCCGGTCAAGTGCTCGAATGCCTGGTTGAACCGGGTAATGCGGAATTGCGGGTCCCAGACAATGATGGGAGCGTTGGCATAGGAGATAAGGTTATCAAGATATTCCTTTGTTTCACGAAGTGCGTCCTCTACCTGCGCCTGTTTTGTTACATCAAACGCTACTTCCCCGGCACCGATGATGATACCATTTTTATCCCGGATGGGTGTGTGGAGTACATGATAGACCCGGCTGTACCCATAAGGATCGCTGAATTCTATCATCTGGTTTACATACTCCCCATGCAGTACCCGGCTCCACTCATCCACCGCCCGCTTCTGCTCTTCCGGTATTCCTGCATACAATTCACCCATGCTGGTACCCAAAGAGAGATCCTTACCGGTGAGTCGCTTAATCTCTTCCTTATAGGTCTGGTTGAAGAAAATATAGCGGAAGTCCATGTCCTGGACCGCGATGATCACGTCCGTTCCTTTTGTTACGGCCTCCAGCAGCTCGTGAGCCCGCAGAAGGTTCTCCTCGTTCTGTCGGACCGCGTCATCAGCACGTTTTTGTTCGCTGATGTCACGGCTTACACCGATGATCGCAATGAGATTCCCCCCGTCACCGAAAAGCGGGGAATCGGTTACATGCACGGGAAATTCGTGGCCGTCCCGGTGTTGCACCAGGTATTCCCCGGACCAGATCTCACCCTTGTCGATATGAGACCGGATCTTTCGTGCATCATTTTTCGATAATTCCGGAACAATGACTTCGAGCGAAGTACGACCGAGAACCTCTTCCGGTTTCCAGCCATAGGTTCTTGTCGCTGCATCGTTCCAGAAGATGATCTTGTGGTCGGTGTCGACCGCGATGACTGCGTCCCCTACCGCATCGAGCAGGCGTGCCTGCAACCGGAGCCGCTCCTCGTCCTTCTTCCGGTCGGTGATGACCGCGCTGATCTTTGTATCTTCATCGGAGGAGAGTGCGTTCAGGGAGATGAGGACGGGAAGGGCCGAAGATCCCTGCCGGATCCGTACCCGGATCCGGGATGCCCTCTTTACTATCTCATGCAGTGCCTCTTTGATCTCCGTGTAATGTTCCGGGCAGACATGATCGAGGATAGATGTGCCGAGCACCTTGTCGGGAGGCAGCTGCACCATTTCTGCAAACCGCGAATTGGTAAAAAGGATCATCCCGGTCCGGGAGAGGGTGAGCGCCCCTTCCCGGATATTGTCTATGAGGGCCCGGTACGGCTGGTCGGCACCTTCCAGCGTGTACACCTGATGGACGTTATCTTTCGAGACAACGATGGCGTCCACTTCGCCGGAATGGATGGCATCGAGTGTCTCCTCGAGCTCGCGAACCTTGTCGCGCAGTTCCCGAACCTCGTTTTTGAGATCCACGTCTTCCCGTTTCATACCAGTCCACGGGCAGTGTTTTTTGTCATGCAGGCTCTGTTACGTTCGTGGGATGAGGTCGAGGCCGATAAGCACTTTCTCCTTCCGGCTCATATCGCCGATGATCCGTCTCAGGGGAAGTGGCAGCCTCTTGATCAGGGTCGGTGCCGCGAGCACGAGGTCGACCAGGTTCTCGGTCCGTTCCTGGTAGATATCGATAACCTCGAGATCGTACCTTCCTTTCAGGTACTCCTCGCAGATATTCTTCACGTTCTCGATCGCGGTCTGTGACCGGAGGTTGTTGCCGGCAATATAAAGCCGGAGCACGTACTGAACGGTCTTCCGGTTCTCAAGTGCCGCCTCGTACTCGGTGGTCGTATCGCCTTTTGCAGTCTTCTTTGTGGTAGCTTTCATATCACGTCAACTTCCGCAGGTCAAGGCCCACAAGAACTTTTTCGGTGTTGGAAAGGTTCCCGATAATTTTTTTGACCGGGGCCGGGAGCTTTCGGATCAGGGTGGGGACTGCGATGATCTGGTGGTCCTTTGCAAGTTGCGGGTGTTTCTGGAGATCGATGACTTCGATCGTATATTTGGTTCCGAGGTGATCCTCGCAGATCTTCTTGAGATTTTCAAACGCAGTCAGGGAATTCGGAGTCTGCCCTGCAACGTACAACCGAAGAATCCATGCGTCGGCCGCGGGTTCTTCGTTTTGCTCCTTTTTTTTCTCATTCCGTTTGGTTTTGGGTATTGTTGGCAAGACGAATCACCGGTCAACCTGCCGCTGGGTCGCGATCTCTTTCATGGTCTTGGCTTCCGTTTTCTCGCGGGAGATATCCTGTCCGATGAGGATCTTCATATCCTGCTCTTCACGAACGTACTTCTCTTTGAGCATCTCGATCTCGATCTCCATGAGCTTGTGCTTGCTCTCAATCTCGCGCCGCTTGCGTTCGATCTCCTCGTTCTTGCGGAGCCGTTCATCGATCTCCCCGCTTTCCTGCGCCATCCGGGCGGACCCGAAGAAGACGCCCTCCCGTCCCTTATACACGTCAAGGAGCTGGATGCCGTTATCCGACAGGACAAACTCGCGGAGCTGGTTTGAGTGGGCCATTCCCCGCGACTTGATGATGGAGAATGCCCGGTTCCGTTCCCCGTTCCCCTCGACATTCTTGAGGACGAGCCACGCGTCCATTAAGGAAGATACGTGCATCTCGGTCGGTTCGTTCATATATGCCCCATAATTACCATCGTTTGAGAGGTTGGTGAAGACACCCGTTATGTGAAGTGACTTGGCATAGTCAATGAGGCGCATCAGCATCGAGCGGACCTGGATGTCGTCGCCGATGGGATAAAGGTTGGAGATGGGATCGACTGCGACGACCGTGGGTTTGAATTCCCCGATGAGCTTCAGCATCACCGAGAGGTGCATCTCGAGGCTGTATGCGGTTGGCCGGACCGCGTGGAACTTCAAAAGACCGGAGTTGACCCAGGGTTCAAGGTTTATCCCGATTGATTTCATGTTCCGCAGGATCTGGCTCTCGGACTCTTCGAAGATGAAGAAGAGGCACTTCTCACCCCGCCCGCACGCTGCATCGATAAATGTTGCAGCAATGCTGGTCTTGCCGGTTCCTGCCTGCCCGGAGACAAGGATTGATGAACCACGGTAGAACCCTTTTCCCCCGAGCATGGTGTCGAGCCGGGGGATACCGGGAGAGATCCGTTCCTCCGAGGCCTTGTGGGTGAGGGACATGGAGGTGATCGGGAGGACGGAGATGCCATCGCTGCTGATAAGGAACGGGTACTCGTCCGTGCCGTGGATGCTGCCACGGTACTTGACAATGCGCAGGCGCCGGGTTGCGATCTGGTTCATGAGCCGGTGGTCGAGGGTGATGACACAGTCCGCGACATACTCTTCAAGGCCGTACTTGGTGATCGATCGGTCCCCGCGTTCGCCCGTGACAACCGCAGTCACCCCCCGGTTCTTGAGCCAGTGGAAGAGCCGGTGCAGCTCCGACCGGAGGATTCCCTCATTCGCAAAGCCGGAGAAGATGGTCTCCAACGTGTCGATGGCCACCCTTTTCGCACCGACCTCGTCAATCATCGAACCGAGCCGGATGAACAGGCCTTCGAGATCATATTCACCGGTCTCCTCGATCTCGGTGCGTTCGATTGCGATGTGGTCGAGAACCAGTTTCTTCTGGCGGACGAGTTCGTCCAGATCGAACCCCATTGATTTGAAATTTTTCTTCAGGTCGTCGATATTCTCCTCGAATGCAACAAAAACGCCGGGTTCACCATGATCGGTGATCCCCCGGATGATGAACTCCATGGCAAAGAGCGTTTTCCCGCATCCCGGGCCGCCGCTGATAAGTGACGGCCGGCCTTTCGGTAACCCGCCACCGGTAATATCGTCAAAACCCTTGATACCTGAAGGGACTTTTTCTAATCTGATCGTTTCAGCAATAGCACCGCTTTTAATTTTTTTAGTAATTCTGCACCACCTTTAGGTCATTGATGTTACTATTATCTGCACTGCATATATTGAGAGGGGAGAGGATTGGGACACAGTCCCGGTTCCCTGCGTTTTCCTCTCAAGGAGATAGATAAAACCGCGTTGTTAAAATTTCCCATTCCCACGAACTCCTGAATCTCATTCATAGTTCAGATAATTAGAAGCGTATGAGAGAATTAAAAACAATTCCGCCATGTTGCAAATTTTGTAACGTCCAGAACTTCACGAATGATTCCCCCGCGAATCATGGTAGTGTAAAATACCTGCCAAAAACCTGAAGTGAATAGTTATACCATTATTGGCATCGCAATCTTAGCATCGCAATCGATCTCCGGCAAAAAATTTTCAATCGACCCCTCACCCCCCACTCACATTTTTTCAGGCAGGGTCTGGTTGATCAGACCGGCCGCTCACGCCGGAGAATGAAAAATTTTGTAGCATGTACATGCATTTTGTAGCATAATTATCCAATTGTAGCCTCACCAACTAACACCTCATGATCGCGATTGAAAATTTTTCAGCAGGGTCTGCTTGAAAAAAAAGATCTTGTGATTTCCTTAATCCAGACAAATCGTACGAACCCGGCTCGTTTCTAATATTTCCTCAATACCTAGTGGATAGTCAGCAACTCACATCACATCCACTGAAACTCCGGAGAACCGGAACACATCTTCGTCAATCGTTCCAGGACCACGGAGAATACGGATCAGGAAAAATTCATTGAAGAGATGCCCGGATATTCCTCGGCAGGAACAAAATGATTGTCGGCAGGTACCGGATCTCAATGTTGCTGGATGATGTCTTCGTATCCCGCGGGCTTTTTTGCCGTATAGTGACCATATCCGGCGCCCGCGGTCTGGTTGGATCTTACGCTTTTCTTTTGTTCGGGCTAAAAATTAGTGAAGTACTGGGGTCACATACTTTCTCCGACGTAAAACCCACAACATGCCCTCCAGGGGGTCATAAATTCATCCGGTTGGATTGCCACATACCGGACCCATGGGAAGATTCGTTTGCCTTCCTGACGCCCCCATATTGTCAGGGTCTGATACATGATGTCCCTTCGACGTAAAAACCAGAAAATTCACACGGTGAATGCACGGAAATCCTCCTGGTTTTTCGCGAAACTGACATGACCGGGCACCGGAAACCGTCGAACGGAGCCCTGTAAGGTTCCGGATGAGAGGTACTCTGTATAAGATATATACTCCAACGTAAGGGATGATCCAGGAAATAGTACATTCCCGGGACCGGTATAACCTGAATCGTTTAATGGTATCAGAAAAAAGTTCAGCATAACCAAAGACACGCCACATTAAGGAAACCCCGGGTCCGGCCGGGTTATGGTGCACTGTAGCCAGTACAGTTCCAGTTTTTGGATTCTGACGAAATTTATATTACAGGAAACAAACCTTGTTTCATCAGATCCAGATTTCCTGAAGTTGGTCATTACGATATCGGTTCTCTATGTAGATGATGAATCCCATCTCCTTGATATTGGCAAATTGTTTCTTGAGCGGACAACTGAATTTAGGGTGACCACTGCATCATCAGCATCTGCCGGCCTTGAAATTTTAAAAACCAACGGGATACAGGCAATTGTTTCCGATTACCAGATGCCGGGACTGGATGGTATCGGGTTTTTAAAACAGGTCCGGGCAATAAATAAGACCATCCCCTTCATCCTGTTTACCGGGAGAGGCCGGGAAGAGATCGCTATCGAGGCCTTTGAAAACGGTGCTGACTTTTATCTCCAGAAAGGCGGAGCACCAAAACCGCAGTTCGCCGAGCTTACAAAAAAGATTAAGGCAGCCGTCGCACATCATCGGGCTGATGCGCAGGTCACCATCCTCAACAGTCTCTACGCGGTATTATCCGCAACCAACAAGGCAATTGTCCGGATTCATGACAAAAATGAACTGCTGAACGAGATCTGCCGGATTGCCGTTGAAAACGGAGGGTTTGCAATGGTATGGGCCGGGATGGCAAATCCCATTAACCGGCTCATAGAACCCGTATCTAAGTTCGGATCATCTGAAGGTTACCTTGACCGGATCACCATATCCATGGATGATACTCCCAAAAGCCAGGGCCCGACAAGTACCGCGTTCCGGGAAGGAACCTATCAGGTCTGTAACGATATTGCAACCGACGAACGTATGAAACCCGTGCGGGAACCGGCACTGAAACAGGGTTTCCGGTCGCTTGCCGCTTTTCCCTTCGCACTGGGTACCAAAAATGCCGGTGTCATTACGTTTTATGCATCAGTATCGGGGTTTTTTACCGACCAGATCATCCGGCTCCTTGAGGAACAATCCTGTGACCTCTCCTTTGCATTCATCACCTTTGAGCACGAAGAGCAACGAATTGCTGCCGAAAATGATCTTAAAACCTCAGAACTCCAGTACCGCCGGCTGTTCGAAACCGCTCAGGATGCAATCCTGATCCTTGACGGGACTACCGGGAAAGTTATCGATGCAAATAAATTCATCATCGATATGCTGGGATACCCGCTTGAATATTTTATCGACAAACATCTCTGGGAACTCGGGTTTATCAAAGACAAATCCATTGCCCAGCGGGCATTCGCTGAACTGAAAACAAACGGCTATATACGGTATGAAGATATCCCCCTGGAGAAAAAAGACGGCCGGATTTTTAATGTTGAATTCATCAGCAATGTCTACCTTGTGGGGAATACGAAGATCATCCAGTGCAATATCCGGGACATCACTGCACGGAAATGTGCGGAAGAGGCGTTGGCGGAGAGCGATGCACGCCTCAATTCCATCCTCCAGGGTTCACCCATGATGCAGTTTGTGATCGATAAGGATCACCGCGTCATATCCTGGAACAGGGCACTTGAGGAATACAGCGGAGTAAAAAAAGCAGATATCCTGGGTACCAAAAACACGTGGATGGCATTTTACGACACAGAACGACCCGTCTTTGCGGATCTGCTGGTGGACGAAAAAATTGAACAGTTACCCGAATGGTACCAGGAAAAATTTTACAAATCCCGGATTGTTGAAGAAGCATATGAATGTACTGATTTCATCAGGAAAATGGGTGTATCGGGAACGTGGATGCATTTTACCGCAGCACCCATCCGGAACGTAAGGGGTTCAATCATTGGTGCCGTGGAAACCTTAGAAGACATTACTGAACGGAAATCCACGGAGGACGGCCTTCTCCAGGCGAACAAGAAACTCACCATGCTCAACAGTATCACCCGGCATGATATTCTCAACCAGCTCACGGGATTAACAACATACCTCGAACTCTCAAAAAAAGATACAACCAATCCGGTGTTGCTGGGATACCTCCAGAAGGAAGAGCAAGCCGCTGAAGCAATCCAATGGCAGATCGAATTTACCCGGACCTACCAGGACATCGGGGCACAGGCACCCAAATGGCAACTCATATCAGCTATAATCGATTCATCGATCCGGCAGCTGAACCCTCAGGGCATAGAGATCAATATCGCCATTGCCGATCTGGAGATTTTCGCTGATCCTCTCATAGAAAAAGTGTTCTATAACCTGATGGAAAACTCCCTTCGTCATGGCGAACACATAACCCGTGTGGATTATTCTGTACGGGAAACAAAAGACAATCTTATCCTCATCTATTCTGATGACGGGGTGGGAATTACGGAGGAGGATAAGAAACAGCTCTTCCGGAAAGGGTTTGGCAAACATACCGGGCTTGGCCTGTTCCTGTCAAAAGAGATCCTCTCGATTACCGGCATCAGGATTACAGAAAATGGCGAACCGGGTAAAGGGGTCCGGTTCGAGATCACGCTGCCCGGGGACGCGTACCGGTTCCGATGACCGGGCACAGGGAAAAAGGGATCCAATCAGATCGCAGCAGCCAGATCCTTCCTGAGCGGGAGCAGAAGAGTCACGGACGTATTCACTTCGCGGGCAACATTCCGCGTCAGGATTTGCTGGCGTCTCAGCTCGGCTTTGGTAAGCTCCCGGACATCTCCCCGCCGCTGGATCTCGTAGATATTGTTCCGGTCCCGCTCCGCTGCGAGCAGGTGATTATAGAATGTAAATGTATTCTGTCCGATCGTTCGATCCATTCGCGGGATATCCCGCTGGTAGGTAAAGTACAGGCCATTATCCGGGTAGAGCGGAGTGCCCTGGACAAAGATATACTTTTCACTGGGATTTGCCAGGAACTCCTGATCTGTGCTGATGAGGTAACCCTCGATGGAGGAGACATCGAAAAAGAGCCCCTCGGCAATTTCGCTCTTGTCTTTGTTTACTGATGTATTCCAGAGGTAAAGCGAGTTGGCAAGGTACCCGCTCGCACCAATGAGAACACCAAGGACAAGAATGAGAATCTGGTCCCTGTTTTTTCGTTTATCCGCGGCACGTTCCCGCAGCAGTTCCTGTTCCAGTTTACGTTCCGTATCCTCTGCAACTTTCCGGCACTTTGCATTATCCCCGGCGGATATATCATCCATAAAAAAACACGCACGGTTCCCCAAAAGAGCTTGTTATTCCTGCAAATCCCTTTCGTTGTATCACAAATGACCTTTTTTTCCGGGAAGGATACGTTCGATACATTTCATCGGTCTGAATTGCCATATCCGCACCTGGACAGATTATAATGGGATTTAGTATAAGCGTCTTATCAGGTATTGCAAAATTTGTATAATCATCCGGTTTTTTCTTGAATTACCGTGTTTTCAGCCACAGGACCCGCCAGTGTAAAGGAGAGGGTATGTGAATCGTGTCAATATCCGACGACTGATTCCCAGCAATATCGGGAGCGATTTTTCAGGTACTCAAACACATTAATGTCCGGTTTGAATCATTTTTTGTAACAACGGGCAGGATTTTTATACTGTTTTTTCTATATACCAGTCTGCTCTGATATGAGATAAAAATCCGAAACAATTCGGAATGATTCCTCCACTACATCAAAGGCATCATATCAGGGAATGGAAGGAGTTGAAAAAAATGTATGAAACACCAGAAACACCCAAAAGGACGGTGCAAACCCATGTCAAGTGAGAGCGCAGACCGGATGATAGATGCAGGAGTTGCAGGTGCGGATCACCTGAAAATCCAGACCGCCGAAGCCCTGGAGAATGCTGCCCGCAAGCTGCGGAAAACTGACGTGGCCGCGAGAGGCGATGAAGTCAAGTACATCCTTCAGGATGTCGAGGACCGGGTAAACCAGTTCAAGGCAGAAGTGGGCGTTGAGTACCACAAGATCGAAGCCGGTTACCACCAGAGTGTGGAACCTGTTGAGAACATCATCATCGATCACCCCATTCCCTCAGTACTGGTAGCAGCCGGCGCAGGTATCCTCATCGGCATGCTCCTCTTCAAGGCACGCGACTAACGGGGGATCGCATGGATACAGCTGCCGATACCAAAGAACAAACGATAGAATCAGAGTTTGCAAGGACCGTCAAATATATAGATCTCTACATGCAGCAGAAGACAGATCTGTTTCTGCAGCACTATGTATTCGAACCTCTGGACTTCCTGTTCAGGCGGATTATGTGCCTGTCGGTCATTGTTACCTTGCTGGCAGCTGGAACCATCACCCTGGAGGTCGGGGTGATTCTCTTTATTGCAACGCTCGTGCCACTCTGGGCTGCACTGCTGATAACAGGGGCCATAATCGTGGGGATGGGTGTAATTTTCGCGTACCTGCTCTTTTCGAACAAAATTATCCTGAATACCCCGATTGCAACGGAGATGGTAAAAGATGGAAAACCGTAAGCGTGTTACTGAAGAGGATCTCCTCATCACAGAAGCCCTGATCGCACAATCATACGGTCAGTTGAAACAGTCGGTTATCCGGGCACCCTCCCGGGCGTTCCGGTCCGTAAGCGAGACCGCACGAGAGCACCCGTATGCAACCGCTGCAACGGCAGTTGTTGCCGGAGTGGTTGTGTACAAGATTATCAATCAGTTGACATCCCACGGTTCTGTTCAGAAAGGACCGGAACGAGAAAACGTCTCCCGGCCAAAGGACACCTGCCGCCCGGATCCCATGCATGATATACTGCTTGTGATCCTGCCCATGGTAACTCCGTATATCGCGAGTTATATCCAGAAATACCTTGAAAAAGCAGAGTCCAAAACCCGCGATTAAATTCTTTCTTAGAATTAACTTTTTATCCGGGACGATTATCCGGAGCGACAAGAGTGGCGATAGGGATCCTGCGGTAATTCTGATTTCGGATGTAAAATGAATCCCTTTTTGGTACAGTTACCGGTAATACAAACCAAAAATCCCAGGCCCAGTAATTCACAAATTATTCTTCCGTGAATCCTGGTAGTGTACATTACCCGCCAAAAACCGGAAGTGAATAGTTACACCATTATCAGCATCGCAATCTTAGCTCGCAATCGATCTCCGGCAAAAAAATTTCAATCGACCCATTACCCCCTGCTCACATTTTTTCAGGCAGGGTCTGGTTGATCGGCCCGACCGCTCACGTCGGAAAACAAATTTTTTTGTCGCTTGTACATGCATTTTGTCGGATAATTATCCGATTATCGCCTCATCAACTGACACCTCATGATCGCGATTGAAAATTTTTCAGCAGGGCCTGCCAAAAAAAATCTCTTGAGAATTCCTTAATCCAGACAAATCATGCGAACCCGATACGTCTCTAACATTTCCTCAGTACATAGTGGATAGCCAGCACCTCACATCCCATCCAATCTACCTGAACCTTCTAAGAACCGGAACACATCTTTGTCAATCGTTCCGGGACCACGGAGAATAGGGACGGGGAAAATCTCTTGAAGAGACACCCGGATATTCCCGGGCAGGGACAAAATGATGGTCGGCAGATACCGGATCGCAATGTTTCCGGATGATGTCTTCGTATCCATCTGGCGTTTTTACCGTATGGTGACCCTGTCCGGCGCCAGTGATCAGATCAGGTCTTATGCTTTTCTTTAGTCCGGGCAAAAAATGAGTGAAGTACTGGACCCGTATAATTTCCGGATGTCCTTCCAATAAGATTCACTTCAGAACTCTTCCATTATGGCATAATGTGCCCGTGAAGGGGAAACGATCGCGGGTATTTACGTGTAAACCCGAAGATCGTTATCCGCCGGAAAACATTACGGTAATACTGCTTGAAATGGATATGGAAATACGCTGTTGCATAGTGCAGTTTTACCACAAAATCGTGAAGACCGGTTCATCAAGGGTACATGAATTTCCCCCGAAGAAGGGAACATAGCACAGGAGTTGCGGTGTATTATCCGGGTGTGGCAGGCATTCGAGTGACCCGGCTATTGAACATAAAAACAGATCTCCAGCCATTTCATTGGATAAGAGATCATGAAAAAATAGTGGCGAACAGGAATAATTCCCTTCAGCCGATTTTCCAAACTGCACTATTCTTATAGTCGAGATTGCCCGCCAGGTAGGTTGAGCCGGCAGGGGCCTGGGCCGGGATCTCATAGATGAGAAAACCCGCGACCTTGTTATTCTCACCGGGCTGGATGTACTCAATGGGATCGCGCTGACCGTACATGTTATCATATTGTGGATCGTTCACGGTGGCAATAACCACATCAGAACTGTGCACGGATGAGTAACTGTACTCCTTCCCGTCGCTGATCACGACAAACTGTTTTGGTGTCGGGGCAAATAGGGCTTTGGTACCGGTATTCTCGACACTGACCCACACGAACAGGAATGTATTGCCGGCCTTGGGCTTCTCCCGGTTATAGCCACGCTGGAGATCATTGGGTTGTGATGCGTCCAGCTGCTCGCGGGGACTGTTCCATGATGGTGCAGTCCAGTCATAGGTCGGTTGTACCCTGTACCTGTATACGGTTGCTTTGCCCTGTTGACTCCCGCTCCCGTAAGTGGAGTACTGGTTCAGTTCAAGAGCATTGGGAAATGCCACCGGGGTCTGGGTTGGCGCCAGCGCCACAGTGGTAGGGACGGCCGTGGGAACCGGCGTCTGGACCGGTTGTGAACTTGTACATCCTGAAAAAAGGAGGACTGTAAACAGTACTCCTAAAACTGCGATTGTGTAAACAGATTTCATGTTGTTCCTCCGATTACATGGGTTGTGCTTTCATTTCAGCGGGAAGCAGCTGCTTGAGAAGTATATCGGGTACCTGTCGCGAGGTAAGGATCGACATATCGAAGTATGCTACGTTATCCCGGATTCCTTTGTACTTAAGATTGATCTGGAAATTGGTATCGATCAACGTGACGATACCAAAGGTTGTGATAACTGCACGCCGTTCGGAAATTACCCTGTTCTCTCCTTCAACAAGTTTCTGCCGGTCTCCATCAATTTCAGAGATCAACTCATTCTGGTATGACAGCACGTTGATGTGTGAGTTCCCGATTGTGATTGTCTTGCCTTCCGGGAATGTAACTGCATACTTGGTCACGAAGGGCAACGCATTACCGGTAGCTGCATTCGTAACGGATACGGACAGCGTAAGAACTCCGGCCAGCGCAATAATGAGAACAAGGGCAATAATGGCGATGGCGATCTTTATCCCGCCGCCCAACTCCCCCTTTTGCGTTTCCCGTGCACGTTCCTCCTTCTGTCCCTGTTTTCGCCCGGCTTCTTTTGCCATATCACGGCCATCTTGATCATCCCGTGAAATTATTTCAGACATGTGAACACCTTATTTCCTGAATTTTTTTCATTTTTCATCCTTCGATCAAATGTAATTCTTTGTGGTGAGGGTGACAATTTTTCTGGTGCTCCAGGAATGTCACCCGGCATTTTTATCTGGTTAATAACCATACCAGAGCAGGTCGGTATATCACTAGAATATTATAAAAATCTTGTCGGGTGTTACAAAATTTGAAGGGAAATCAACCAACGAGCCCGTCTTTTTACATTCGGGTAACAAATGCCGTAATTGCAATAAATGAAAAAACCCGGGAACTATATCACCCGGGCCGGCATTAATGAATCCCATCAAGGAGTTTACTATGACGGGAACAAAAAAATGTCCAAGAACAATGGTTTCGGTTTTTTTTACCGTAGCATTGATCTGCTTAATGACGGTTGCCCTTATTCATGGGGTCGATGGTGCTTCTGCTGTCGATCTTGGATCGGCCGGGAATTATGCGATTCTGGCTAAATCGGGAATCACAACCACGGGAGCAACAACGATCAATGGAAATATTGGTGTCAGCCCCATAGCTGCAGCATCAATAACGGGATTTGCCCTCAGCCAGGATGCCTCGAACCAGTTTTCGACATCGCCTCAGGTGGTTGGGAGAGTGTACGCCGCCAACTATGCGCCACCAACTCCTGCTGCAATGACAAGTGCGGTAAGTGCTATGGAATCTGCATATACGAGTGCGGCAGGCCAGGGAGCGCCTGATGCTACCGAATTATACGCGGGAAATCTTGGCGGGAAAACTCTTACCCCGGGAATTTATAAATGGTCTACTGGTGTGCTCATACCCTCGTCAACAACGTTCACGCTGGATGCAAAGGGTAATTCGGGCGCTGTCTGGATCTTCCAGGTTGCAGGAGACGTTACCATGGATTCCGCATCGCAGGTTATTCTTGCCGGCGGTGCAAATGCAGAGAATGTCTATTGGCAGGTTGCCGGCCCCACAGGAGTGACTATCGGATCGGGTGCACATGCTGAAGGTATTTTCCTCGCTCAAAAGGGAATCATCCTGACAGATGGAGCATCACTCCATGGGAGAGCTCTCGCACAGACCGCAGTTACCCTGATCGCAAATACCGTAACCGCACCGACAGCGTCTCAAAACCCTCCAGTTACATTAGCACCCGGACAGACGTTAGCACCGGGGCAAACATTAGCACCCGGACAGACGTTAGCACCCGGACAAACATTAGCACCCACAACTACCCATAAGTATGCAGTAATACCGACCTCGGTATCAACTGCGGTAAAAACCACTGTTTTGGTAAATGTTGGAGGAGTTTCCGATGTAACTAAAGCGGAGGTCATAGGCACCGGTAATAATGGTCTCATCGTTACCGGCACAACAGATACGGGTCCCGGCGAGGATATCGAAGAGGCACCCGGAACCGTGTATGAGTATGTCAAGATCATTCCGACCCGATACTCTACCATCGATGGGGTAATCATCTCATTCAGCGTGAGACGACAGTGGCTTGAGGAGAAAAAGATCTCCCCGGAGAATGTTGTTCTGTACCATCTCGACAATACCAGCTGGACAGCACTGCCGACAAAAATCGTGGAGATTGAAGGCGCAAAGGTAGACTACACCGCAAGAAGCCCTGGTTTCTCGCTGTTTGCAATCACCGGTCAGACGTATCCGGTCACCGCGACCATCCAGACACCCACACCAAAGATCACGGATATGAAAGCGCCAACAGTCGCTACAACAATCGTATCTTCCGTGACACAATCCACACCGGTTCCAACAAAGTCAGCGTTCCCGATCTGGGTGACTGTAACCGGCGTTATCGGAGCACTGCTGGTTATGGGCGTTCTTTCTGGACGGGGCAGGAAAAATACCTGACCGTAAATTTTTTTTATCTTTTTTTGGAGTTGTTCCTGTGAGCGGTATCATTCATTGCCGGGACCGGTTCAAACCCATATCATCCTGACCGGCACGGGCGGTTTCACCAGGATTTTGAATTGAAGGCCCTTTGGGTACCCGAAATCCGGGTTAGCACAAGCAGTTGTTGCAAATCCTGCACCATGCTTTCCCGCTCATGTGCTCTGGCGATGAAGAAAACATGGGTGACCCCCGGTGGGTCATAATTCCCGGATTCACACGGCTATATTCTCGTTGCAATAATTGCTCCAATAACTGCAACTGCCGGTTAGGTATATCCTCCGAGCGGCTATGAATCATGACCATCAAGGAGGAGTATAAGATGAATATTACGAGTACGAAAAAAAATGCGAGAACCATGTTCTCCCTTGCTATTACCGTAGCAATGGTATGCCTGATGACAGCCGCGATTATTCCTGGCGTGATGGGCACTGCTACATTCGTTGACCTTACTGATGCTTCCCATTATGTGATTATGTCAGGATCAGGGATCACGAACACCCTCAGCCATGGTTCTACTATCATAGGAGACATCGGTGATACGGGAACTGCGTCTCAGATGGATGGTGTATGGTGTTCAGAAATGAGTGGCGGAACCATATACGGATTTGATATGGCATATACCGGTAGTGGTACTACAACCTGTTTTGTGGGACAGCCCCCCGCAAATGGTGTGGATACTCAGTTTGGAATCATACAAACTGCATTCACTGATGCAAATGCACAACATGTCGATGTTACTTTGACCCCGGAAAGTCTTCAGGGATTGACACTCGCCCCGGGTGTCTACTTTACAAGTGGTAAGTTGTCGCTACCAGCAGATGGATGGATTGTTCTGGACGCCCAGGGAGTCTCGGATGCAGTCTGGGTCTTCCAGATAAAAGGAGATGCCGCTGCAGGAGGACTCACCACCGGTGCTAATTCGAGAATTATCCTCAGTAACGGTGCACAGGCAAAGAACGTTTTCTGGGTGATCACTGGCCCAACGTCACTTGGCGCAAACTCTGTGTTCAATGGAAATATCATTGCCGGACCTGCTACAACGCAAATTGCAGTAATAACTGGTACAAAAGTATACGGAAGATTGTTGACGGGAAAAGACGTTAATCTGGATGCTAATATAGTGACTCTCCCCACCGACCCCTCGGTGCACAGCGGTCCTCTCGTGACGAGCGTCACCCCGGCAGCAGGCCCGCTTGCCGGCCTTAACACGGTAGTCATCCACGGAACCGGCTTAACCGGAGCAACCTCAGTAACATTTGACGGCAAAGAGGTAGTTCCCGGGTTCAGCGGTGATGATTTATCTATTACAGCACAGATCCCAGCGAACACCACGCTAACCGGACCAACCGACCCCGTTGACGTTGTCGTTACCACACCCGTGGGCACGGGAACCGGGATTGGATTATACACCTATGCAAATCCCCCGGTGTTCGATCGGGCGGAGACCAACGCAGCCGGCAACGTCTTCATTGTCACCTTTGACAAAGATATGATGCTCGACCCGACTGGTACTTTTGGTGATTTCAGGTACAAGATTAACGGCGCAGGATCAGACCTGACGTTCAGTGCAGCCGCATATAATGCAACAACCCCCACTAACATTGACCTGACACCGTTTGGTTCTTACATTGCGCCCGGTGATGTGATTAATATCAGTTATACGGCCGGTACAGTAACCGCCGCAGATGCCGGTATTCTGGCATCCTTCGCCTACCAAGACGTACTGGCACCTTTTGCCTACCACGATGTAGTCAACAATATGCCAAAACCCCCGGAGTTCTTCTCAGCAGAGACCAACTCCATCGGTAACGTCATCATCATCACTTTCGACAAGGGTATGATGGATCCGACCGGTAATGCTGGTGCATTCAGGTACCAGAACGCTACGGGATCTCATGTATTCAGTGCAATCGCTCTCAATATAACTGATATCACCAACACCAGGATAGACCTGACAACGATTACGCCGGTCGTATATGGTGATCTGGTTAATGTCAGTTATACGCCCGGTTCAATTACCGCAATGGACGGCAGCATCCTGGCAGGTTTCTCCTTCGCTGACAGAAAAGAAGTAACCAACAATGTGCCGGCGGCTATGGTTCCCCCGGAATTCTTCTCAGCAGAGACCAACACCGCAGGTAACGTCATCATCGTCACCTTCGACAAGGGTATGATGGACCCGACCGGTAATGCTGGTGCATTCAGGTACCAGAACGCTACGGGATCTCATGTATTCAGTACAATCGCTCTCAATACAACTGATATCACCAACACCAGGATAGACCTGACAACGAATACGCCGGTCGTATATGGTGATCTGGTTAATGTCAGTTATACGCCCGGTTCAATTACCGCAATGGACGGCAGCATCCTGGCAGGTTTCTCCTTCGCTGACAGAAAAGAAGTAACCAACAATGTGCCGGCAGACATGCCGACCGTCATCCATATCTCACCGGCAACCGGTTCGACATCCGGTGGCACCCTGGTCACTATCACCGGGACTGCCTTCACCGGAGCAACCGAAGCAACCTTTGACAGCACATCTGTCACTGTCACGAATGTCACGTCAAATTCCCTCACCGCAAGGGCTCCGGCCCATGCAGCCGGGACCGTTGACATCACGGTCACAACAGCAGGTGGTACGTCCACGACTTCAATGGTCGATCTGTACACCTATGTAATACCAGTCCCGACCTTCACCAGCATCTCACCGGTAACCGGCTCGACGTCTGGCGGCACCCTGGTAACCATTACCGGGACGGGCCTGACCGCAGCAACCGAAGTGACATTTAACAACACCGTTGCAACATCGGTTACGGTAATCAACGACAACTCGATCACGGCAATCGCCCCGCCCACTACAAATGGAAACGGCATCGTTACTGTCAAAGTCACTACACCCGGCGGAATTGCAACCAAGACAGATGCCTATACCTATGTAATATTAATCCAGGCCGTGGATCTTAAGTCAGCTATCAATTATGTTATCCTGGCAAAAACAGGAATCTCCACAACCGGGACCACTTCAATTGTCGGGGATATTGGTGTGAGCCCCATCTTTGCAACGGCCATGACAGGATTTGGTCTTATCGCCGATGCATCGAACCAGTTCTCGACATCATCACTGTTGACGGGAAAAGCATATGCAGCTGACTATGCAGTTCCCACTCCAGCTACAATGAGTACCGCTATAAGCGACATGGAAACAGCATACGCGAGCGCAGCTGGGAGAACACTTCCCGATGCTACCGAACTGTATGCGGGCGATCTCGGTGGAAAGACCCTGACACCCGGCCTTTACAAATGGTCGACAGGAGTTCTCATACCAGCGTCAACAACGCTCACTCTGGATGGCCAGGGCAATGCGGATTCAGTCTGGATCTTCCAGATCTCTGGGGACCTCACCATGAATTCCGCTTCGCAGGTAGTATTGACCAACGGCGCAAAGGCGGAGAATGTCTACTGGCAGGTCGGAGGCCCAACAAGTGTTGCTCTCAGAACGGGGGCGCACTGTGAAGGTACTATCCTCACTGCAAAGGCAATCACCATGGAAAGCGGAGCAACCCTGAACGGAAGGGCATTTGCACAGACCGCAGTTACCTTAATCGCAAACAGGATTAATTCGCCAATACCCGTAATCATACCTGCTGCAGACCAGGGTGCCTCAAATGGTGATTCCTACGGAGGGACCGTCAGCGGAGGAGCCGCAAGCTCCCCGTCCGGAGTCAGCGGCCTGCTGGCACCGGTTGTGCCATCAAGTACCACCGTGTTGAACGGAGCCGGACCTCTCACGAGCAAGCCGTTTGTGGTAGATATAACCGGCATGCCGGGAGTATCCGTGTCGTGGTTAACCCAGATCGATAATAACCCATCACCGAATACCAGGTTCACGACTGTGGTTCTGCCCTCGGGAGATCCATTATCACGTGATTCGGTTTCCACCGCACTCAGGCTTGGCGGACTGGATATCGGCAGCATGGCATACGGTATGTTTGTCCAGACAAACGGGATAAGCACATCCGGCCCGACAACGGTATCCATGACCGTTTCCCCGGAATGGGTTACCCAGAACGGGGGAAACAATGCCATAAGGATCGTCAGAATTGCCACTGACGGCACACCTGAAGTCCTGCACACCTGGGTCGACGGGGTTGATCCGAGCAGCAGTTACCAGATCTTCAAGGCAACATCGTCACGCGGCGGCCTTGGGACATTCTGGCTGGTTTCCGTGATACCGTACACTCCGGCAACCATAGTGCCAGCAGTACAGGAAGCCCCGGCACCAGCAGCACCGGTATCCGGCCAGCTGGCGCCCGCCCAGACACTTGCAGACGCGAAAACACAAACGCCTTCAACCGACAGCCTTTGGCCGGTCCTGGGAGTTGGCGGTGCGCTCGCGGCACTTGCGATAATCGGCATTGCACTGGTAACATACCTCCGGAGGAACAAGGGTAAAAATTAAAACCCACATCAGGTTCCTCTTTTTTAAAGTCCAGTCAGATAAAAAAGATGTGAACTGGATGAAATCTTAAGAAGGCTCATGCCCGCGTTCAAACCGGAACAGTTTGGTAAACTACGGTTGTGTTAATATGCCGGATTACACCATCAGAAAATCCATTCAACCCAAAGGATCGCGCTCATATATCCAGGATCGCCAGGATGATGTGGCTTGGAACAATGCAATTGCACATCAAAAAGATCCGTGAGATAATTCCGGGGTAATGAATTACCCGATGCATACATTCCCATGAACCGAGTGAATGAAAACCATGAATCGTCGCCAACAGATCCTGATCATTTGTATCATTATGGGAATTGGGATCGTAGCGATTCTCGGAGGCATAATGACGTACCTGAATGCCGGCATTCCAGCAACGACAAAGCCCGGTGAGCGAATCCAGAGTTCGCCTGCGGAACGACAGGTTACGGAGGAAAATAACCGGTCACCTGTTTCATTCTATAGTCTTTTTCTATCAACCATTGATGTGTCCACAGGGACACCCCTCGACAATGTTTCTGTATATCTTGATGGAGAATATGCAGGATCCACTTCTGAAGAGGGAACAATGGGGATGCAGAATATCAGCCCTTTATATGAAGGTCCGCATACAGTACGGGTAACAAAATCCGGTTATGTGGATTATACAGAAAGTGTTGTTGTCCCTTCAGTATCCCGGCTCAGGATCGAACTGAAGGCCCAACTGCTCGTCCCGGTCCAGGAAACCGGTTCACATAACACCAGGATCGACATCGTGTTTGTCCCCTCGGGCACTGCATATGACTGCGCTAAACAAAAGAAAATTCTCTCAACCCGGTACATTACCGACAAAAGTGCATTCATTACCGATGTCAACAGGATTGTCAATAAGACACTTTTCACCCTCGACTCGGTTACCGACAAAACCGATCCAATACCCGCCGATTACCGGGACCGGTTCAATATCTATTATTACTATGATTCATCAGAATTCGCGGATGCGTTTAATGGCTGTGCAGGTACGGTCCCGGAGAAATTCTGGAAAACGGTACCCTTTGCAGACATCGTTATAATCCTGTACCCGACTTATTATTCTCTTGATACCGGAGCACCCTGCGAACCCAATGGTTGCGTTAATCCCGGAACAGGCAGGACCTGGATGAAAACACCTGCCGACCAGAGCGTCCTCTTCCTGCACGAGAGCGGTCATGCAATCTTCGGTCTCATAGATACCTACTGCGACAACACGGGATACTGGCAGAATGATCCCGATCCGAATGTCTGGTCATCACTTGGAAACTGCGAAAAAGATGCTATAAAAAATTCGCAGGACCCACATGCCTGCCGGCAGATCCAGCAGATCAACCCAACAGCCTGCACAAAACCATTCTGGCGATGGGATCCTGATCCGGATATCATGCATGACGGGTATTCCGGCACATTCGGGCAAACCTCAACCCGGCGGATTACGTACACCTTCAATACCATCAACACAGGGGGGACAACTGCATGAAACACTCGTCCGGCCTGGTGATTATCTTTATCTGCCTTATCCTGTCAGGTCTCACGGGCATTGTAACGGCCGATTCGGCCTCGTACGACAAAAGCGTAAGCATCTCCATGAATATCGATAACGGGAAAATTACGACAACATCCACGGATATATATTACGGCTCTGCTCCGAATCTTTTCCCGATGCAGGAAGGTCTCATGGGGGAGCTTGTTGCGGCCGATGGATCGATTGTGAAAACATTCACCGTCCGGGATCCAAGGGTCCAGTTCGGTGATGTTATTGTCACGGATGCAAATGGCCCGCAGGTCAGGGGCATCGTTGACCAGCAGAATCCAGTGGACTTTGTTGTCATCACTCCGTTCAACAAGAAGGTTACGGAATTCAGGCTGTATACTTCTGAAGAGGGAACGCTCCTCGCTTCGGTGAACCTGAAACCCACGACGGACTCATTCTTTGCAGTATACCCAGGCGATCCCGACAACCCGGCATTATCCGGGCCACCGGCTCCGGTAATCGCAGACACAGCCCCACTCATCCCGCAGGATCCCGGCACAAAATCATCGGATCAACTCCTGGGACTACAGGCTATCGGATCCGGTGCTGTCCTGCTCCTTGGAGGGGGATTTGCGTCCATACGGTTCCTGAGGAAGAGATCAAAAAGCGTTCTCATTGTGGATGACAATCGCGATATCATTGATGTGATAGCAGCTATGCTGAAGATCGGAGGGTATACCCCCCGGGCTGCCACGAGCGGTAAGGAATGTCTTAAGGAACTCGAATCGGCAGTTCCCGACCTAATCCTGCTGGATATCGGGATGGAACCGATGAACGGATGGGAAACCCTCAAAGAGATCAAGAAAAACCCGGCAACAAAGGACATCCTCGTCATCATGCTCACGGCCCAGAAGCTCATACCCCGGGATGTAGAGAATTACGGTATTTTTATAGAAGATTATATCGTGAAACCGGTGACCGAGAAGAGCCTGAAGGATGCCGTGATGCACGTATTTGCCCGTCAGCAGATGATCGAGGAGAAAATTGCCGCTGCAAAAGGTACCGGCATCGACCGGAATGAACTCCATGAATGGGCCCATCTTATCCGGGCTGTTGACGTCAATAAACGACTCTGGGACCTCCTGACCAAGACCTATAATCTGGAATCCGGAGTAATGGAAGGTGCAGATAACGAAATAACTCATGCTATTAAAAACATTGAAGAGACGATGTGGGATCAGAAGCACCGTCTCGAAAAGATCCAGCGGAATCTTGGTTCCAGTATGTGTATATGAGATCGTCTCTCTCTTGAGAGACCGTTCTGGTTTTTACTAATTCAGATCCTTTTTATGGTTCATTTTGATAATCGATCGATTCTAGTTCCGGATATTTTCCTTGGATTCGATCTTGCTGGTGCGGGCAGGTGCCGGTCGTTGTGAAAATCGTTTCTTCCATGGAAAATGGATGAAACCCACAGGAGTCCGCATTTTCCAATTCCCATGGGATGATCACCTCATTGCAAAAAGTGGAATAATTCGGGAGGTATATCTCCCCGGTCGACATTAAGGATGACCAGCAATGAGTATCCCATGGCTGGTATTAACAAAAGCACTAGAAAAAAAATCTCCATCGTGGTTATGGTTGCATTTATCTGCCTGATGACCGCAGCAACCGCTCCCGGTGTGATGGGCGCCACGGGAGTGGATCTTGGGACCGCTGGCAGTTTCGCGGTGCTGGCAAAAACAGGAATTACCGATACCGGTTCTGCATCAGTTATATCGGGAGATGTCGGACTTAGTCCCGGTACCGGCGCAGCGATTGTCGGATTTGATGTTTGTACACCATCGCGAGTGTCCGGAACAATTTACAAGGTTGATGATGCAGGCACAACATGTGCGATCAATGGGAAGACCTTAGTGGACACCGCGGTAGTCGATATGCAACTAGCGTACTCTAATGCCACGTTGGAACCAACCGAGTTTCCCACCTCGGGGGGTCAGGATATCGGCGGGAAGACATTCATCCCGGGTGCCTATTCGTGGACCGGTGCCGTGATAATACCAGGTGATGTCACTCTGGACGGCGAGGGCGATGCAAATGCAGTCTGGATATTCAAAACAACAGGGTATCTCACTATCGATGCCAGTAAAAAGATCATCCTCCGTAATGGTGCACAGGCAAAAAACATCTTCTGGGTAGTCGCTGACTATACGACACTGGGAGAAAATTCTGTGTTCAATGGAAATATCCTGGATGCAACCGCGATTACGCTCAACACGGGTGCAACATTAAACGGGAGAGCACTGGCGCAATCAGCGATTACCTTGAATGGGAATACGTTGACGATCCCCGTATCGCGAGTGGCCCCTGTAGCAGGTTTCTCGTTCACGAATGCAACCGGAACCGTGCCCCTCACCGTGGCCTTCACGGATGCATCCACATTTGATCAATCTTCAGTGACAAACAGCTATGTGTGGGATTTCGACAATGATGGCAATATTGACAGCACCTCCATTAACACGGTATATGTGTACGATGCCGCAGGAACATATACACCAAACCTGACGGTTATGGATAGTTATGGGGCAGTTGCTACAAAACTCGACACGGTTACCGTTCACCCGGCCTCGGTTGCAGATTTCACGTTCACGAATGCAACCGGGAACGCCCCCCTCTACGTTCAATTCACCGACGCTTCAACACCGACGGGCCAGATATCCCTGTGGGCATGGGATTTTGGTGACGGGACCAATACCTCAACAGAGAACCCGGCACACACATATGCTTCACCGGGATCATACACGGTAAATCTCGAAGTAACTGATGGATCCGGTACAATTGCGACAAAGACCGTAACCGATGCGGTTACCGTGACCCACGCAGGCCCGGTTGCAGATTTCACATTCACACCTTCTGGCGGTCCGGCCCTTCTGACGGTCACATTCACCGACAATTCAACACCAGCGGACCCGATCGTAAGCTGGGCATGGGATTTTGGTGACGGAAACAGCGTCAATTCAACCGTCCAGAACCCGGTGCACACCTACACTACCGCAGCGGTGTACACGGTACACCTAACCGTTACTGACGGAAGTGGAGCAGGAAATACAAAGACGATAACAGATGCTGTTACGGTTACTTCCCCCTCGTTGGAAATCACGGTCGCTCCCGGGCCATATACATTGACCCTTGATCCGGGTCAGACCCCGACAAACACCGATATCGAATTCGTTATTACCAGTTCAACTGACTGGCAGGTTACCGCATACGATGCAGATACCACAAATACCAGTGGTTTTATGACAAGCTATGAGATCTCGCCATCTGATTATGCAACTCCGTCGACACATCTCTCCGATCCATTAATGGTACGGCTGAATTCAAACGATTATGTAGCCTTACCTACAAGCAGCAGTTTTGCCACGCTCAAACAAACAGGTACACGGGAAGATTCCGGCACACCCTATATGCTGGGTGTCCACCAGGAGGTCAAACTGACAGATCCGCATCTTTCTGATGGAAAAGAATACCGCATCGTGGTGACACTAATAGCAGGTATCCTTTGATATCCTTTTTTTGTATTCTTTCATGCGAATAATTGGATTGAACGTTTGCCGGTTATCCCATGATGAATGGGATACGCGATGAGAACGTGCGCCAATATAGTCTCCTGCTTCCGGCACAGGCACGTGGGATTTCTGGTGTTGTTCATGGGGAACCCATAGCGCAGTTGGGAGGAGCCGGGGCTGCTGGAGGCAGACACTTGACGTTAAAAACGGCAGGGTCTTCTCCAGAGGTTACAGATAAAAAGAGATTTGAGGTATCCGTCTCTTAGATCGTCTTCGCGATTGCGGACATTAACCCAGGTGAAGGAAAGACAGGATACTGTCAAGGATTCCACCAGAGTGTCCTCCCCCGGCTTGTGAACCCTGCGAAGATACGGTCATGACTGCCCAGGTACTGAACCGGTTCGTTGTTGCAGACAGGGTCGTTGTGTCCGTGTTCAGGTTTGTTTTGAGCGGGGTCCATGTACTGTCCGACTGATCGTATCGTGCGAGGACAAGTTTCGATGCATCCCCACCGGCCACTGCCAGATCCGCATCAGAATATTTAACCGAAATTGTCGCATCTTTCGAAAGGATTCCGGACAACCCGTCGATCTGGAAACAGGTACCGCCCGCTTTTGCATCGGTAAGGATTGTGGGAAGCTGATCCCGTGGGAAGGGTTTTAAGGTAACCGTGATGTCATTGATGACTGCACCGGCCGGGAAACTGACTGCTATCCTTCCATCAGACGATGCCAGTACCGCGGAGTTCTGGGGGTTCAGGGTAACGCTGGTGTCCTGCGAAGGGGCAATGTAACTGCTTTTCACTTCAAACACAGAGGTCTTTGAGTCGAGGAGCGTTCCATTCTCAAGGCTCACCTCCGATTTCACACCATAAGTGCCGGGAGATAAGGACTTATCGAGCGTAACATCATAATCCACCGTATACGTCGGGATAATTGCATAGACCGAAGGATCTGTGCTGGCAGTCCCGATTACATTTCCTCCGCTATCAGAAATTGTTACGATATTTTTTGTCTGGTAATAATGGATGTTTCCGGTATTTTTTAACGAGGTAGTAATCCGCAGGGGTTGACCCGTTACAATTTCCCCGACTTTGATTTTAGTTATTGAACCGGTCTGCCGGAGATTGGAATTGGCGATTGTGATCATTACCGGAACGGAGATTGCCGTTATGTAGGCAGTGGTTCCATCCGTAGCAGGTGCATTATGAAGTGAGATAATGGCATAACGCCCGCCCTCACCGACATCACCCGGTATAACGATTTTTGCCAGGATCTTTTTTGACTCACCCGGGTTCAGGTGGAAGGATGCCGTATCAAGAGTGATAAAATTCCGGGCAGAGTACTGACTGGTATCATCTGCCGCGGACAGCGATGAATAACTCTTACTTCCCGTCTGCCCAAAACCCCAGGTATCGATAACGATATCCATGGGAGGATCCGTTGATTTTGTACTCACGGTCATTGCGTGGGTTACGGTATCTCCCGCATTGACCGTTTCCATATACTTTGCTCCCACAACATTGATGGCGGATGCCGGACTCGTGCATACAACCAGGATCATGAGGATCCCCATCAATAACGATGGATAAAAGCGGTTTGAATGATACATTTTCTGTCAGCCTGATTGATACACTTGATAAATATTTTATATAAACCATCGGCATTCTGACAATATTTGCAACAAGATTCAATACTTTACTAATTTTTAACATGGACAAAGAAGGAAAAACCCGGGGATCCAAAAAAGCCGGTTATACACTACAAAAAGGGAGAGAAGCTGGCAGCAGAATTGTCCCATCAGACCGCCCCGGGTTTATTGGTAACCTCCGCGATGCCGGGCTTATTAAAGAGGAAAATCCCCAGGGCAACCGGAATGAGATGACCTGCCGGATTACGGACGCCGGAGAGATTGTCTTCGGGTTCTATTCCGGTCCTGCCACCAGTTCGCTGGTCAAAAGCATGCTGGAGAGTTCCTGAGGCAGGACCCGGGATCACGTTTTTGTGCATTTGGGGTACACAATTTTCTGCCAAAATTTTCTTTTTCCAAAATTTTTTTGGTCAGACCCTGATGAAAAATTTTCAATCGCGATCATGAGGTGTTAGTTGGTGAGGCTACAATTGGATAATTATTCTACAAAATGCATGTACATGCTACAAAATTTTTCATTCTCCGGCGTGATGGTCCGGAACATGCAAGCAAGGGTCGATTGAAATTTTTTTGCCGGAGATCGATTGCGATGCTAAGATTGCGATGCTGATAACTCTTCACTTCCTGTTTTTGGCAGGTAATGCACTGTGCCAGGATTAACGGAGAAATAATTAGGGAAGTACTGAAATTATATTTCTTATGAATCATTCATCAGTCATGGTGAATGATACTACGATCGGTCAGGTTCGATAAAAAAGAAGATTAAGTTGAGGTAGCAGTAAACGTACTTATTATCCGGTAGGTGTGGCCGGTTGCTACACGGGTATCCGCTGCATCAATGGTTTGTTTGAACCACGGGAAATTGTCGACAGTCCCGGCGGTTCCTGACCACAATGGCTGGGATGCATCGGTTAACGTAACATAAGTGCCTCCATCGGTTTTCTTACCGATCTGAAGTGCATTCGTCAGCGTTTTTCCGGTTACACCTACATATGCGGCGCCATCCCATTCTGCCATATGACCGGCAGTGGTAGCTCTTCCTTCACCATCGGATACTCCGACAGCCCAGGGCGCATTGCTGACAACGCTTACCTTTACCGAATCTGGCGTCAGATTGACATTGTCCCCCAGACTCATTGTATCCCCGAATGCATACGTTGCACCGGTAACGGTAAGGCTTATAGATAAATCTGGATTCCCGGATATAGTTGCCGTTCCGAAGTCGGCAGCAAGTACTCCTGGTACAATTAGCAGCATGCTTAAGAGCACACCACACAAAATCAGAATTTTGTTCTTCATTTTCATCACTTCATTTTTCATCCTTCCTCTTTTGAAAGACATGCTCCTGTCATTGTAAGACATTATAAGGGGGTTCCTGTAAACTAAAAAACATAATAAAAACTGGTACATTAAAAAATAAAAATCATAACGTGCTTTGCAAATTTTGCAAAACAGTAGACAGTATTTTTAAGAACATTTTATAATAACCAATCCAGTCTGTTCACAATCAGGCTGGACACAATGTATAATGAAACGGTATTCCTCCGGATAAAATCGGGTACGCTCCCGAAGCTCGTTTTTTTAATGGTAATTTTCGTGTTTCTCATGATACCCCAGATGGTTTCCGGGGGAACAACAGGTACCGCAGCCATTACAGGAAATCTTCTTCAATCCCCGGTCGCACAGTTCACTGCCGATATCCCTGTTGGAACTGCACCACTCCCGGTTGGATTTACCGATATGTCCGAAGGAGTGCCGACAGCATGGATCTGGAACTTCGGCGACGGCACGACATCTTCCATCCAGAACCCCACACATACCTATGCAAGCGGGATCTATACCGTTAACCTGACCATAACAAACGCAGCTGGAACCTCCACAAAGATATATGAGAACTATATCACTGCGTATGCTTCGAAGAAAACCCTGACCTATGGAGGCGACGGACTGACCGGAACGGATGTCGCTTCACTCAATGTCTCAGAATTTGCGGCATATGGTGGTACCCAGTCACTGTCCGGAAATACCCTTATCCTGGACTACCCCGCCGGTTCGGCCTTCCAACGGATGGCGATTACTTTCGATTCTGTCGACAATTCCCAGGGGAATATTTCCGGCCCGGTTAAATCCATAATCCTGGAATCTGCCCCCATAACCGGGACACTGCCCACAACGGGAGAAACCGAGAAACATACGCTGAAACTCTACTTGAATTCAGTTCCCCTGGCCGGTGCAGAGATTCGTACAACACTTATTGAAAGAGCGGATCGTGAGAGCCAGAATAAATTCCAAGCGTTTGCATTATCCAATGACTTAACACTCCTTAACACAATGTGCGAACTGGTTGTCTCGACCAATCTCCCAACCTCATCCATCACGGGAGCCGAAATCACCATGGAAGTTCCGGTATCCTGGTACACCTCGTATGGTTCAAAAGTCGTAAGAATGATGCGGATCGATAATGGAGGGACGGTCTCGATCCTTGACACAACGTTTTTGGGATTTGACGGGCCCGACGCGGTCTACACCGGGCATTCTCCCCACGGACTTTCAACATTTGCCATAACCGCACTCCAGGGTCCGTCCGATATTTCGCCATCCCCATGGGCAGTCTTCTGGGGGGGCGGGGACAGTGACAGAATATCCCCGCAACAGGCAGCCCGGGAAAATTCTCCGGTGCAGGTTCCGGCGCCGGAACAAAATCCTTCCGTTGGGGGACAACGAGCCCCATCGCAAGGCAGCCGGGTAATCCGTACCATTGATCTCTCGCCCTACAGCGGGTTCATGTACATTGATGCATCCGGCAGGCCCGGCGCAATTATCGACCAGGGCCTCGAACCGGCACTGGCGAAGAGAGCCGGAGCCACCATTTCCGTTTCCGGTAAAACAATAAAGATCATCCATCAGGACTTTACCCTGACTATCACTGCCGGAACAGTGACTGAGGTTAACGGGACAATACGGGCAGAAAAAATCCAGTCCATCGAGTTTGCAGCCACTCCGGTCGATGCCAACGCGTCAGGAGTGGGACCGGTCACATCGTCATTCACCGCAGATCTCGCATCGTTACCGCCGGATGCAGCACTTACTATAACCATTGGAGAACCGGTGACGCCTCTTGTGACTGAAACATTCCGGCGCACGGTTGCTGGAGAGGGAGAGACACTGGAGGCCACTGCGTATACACTGACCGTCAAGAAAACGAATATCACCACGACACTGCCTGCAATGATAACGATGAGTGCACCTGCCGAATGGGTGACTTCACACGGGGGGATCAATGCTATCGTAATCGGAAGGATTGCCGACGATCAAACCTGCACAATCCTGAAAACCACCTTCTCGGGATATGACAAGAGAGGGAACATGGAATTTGTGGCAAAATCTCCCGGGGGACTCTCGGTATTCGGGCTCATTGCCACCGGGAGATATCTTCAGGCCCATATGGGACAGTCGGGACTCATGGCACCGGAACAACCGGCACCGGTACTTTTAACGATGGGTACCCTGAGTAGTATTTTCCACGCTATTGGTGGATTCGGCATCGTGATACCGGTCATTGTTATCGTTGTGGTGATAGCAGGGTACATTATCTGGAAATCAAGAAGACCTTTAATCGGGAAGGCTCGCAAACAAGAAAAGAAATGAAAATATGCCAATGGGGCGATGCAGGGTTTTTATTCTGCAATAGCCCGGCAAAAACGTATCAGCGGAGTAGCGATCTCCGGGTCGGCCTGTACTGTCCCCGGGCAGGATTTCACCATAGTGCTCATCCACCGTGTCGATGCGAAAAGTGAAAATTACTGCGGTTAAAGGCAGTCTCGGAGTTCACTCATTCAGATCCTTTTTGTGGTTCATTTTGATAATAGATCAATTCTATTTCCGGATATTTTGTCGGATTCGACATGCTGATGCGGGAAATACCAGTCATCTTAAGCAAAAGTTTCTTTCATAAAACGAGTTCCCTGCATAAAGCCGGACAATACGGATTATCACTGGATGAACTCGTTGCAATAAATGCTCCAATAAATGCAACACCCCGGGAAGTATATTTCCGAGGATAGCATTGAGAATGAATATCAGGGAGAGATTTACGGAATATGGATAAAATCCGGGTTCAGTTCAACGAACATGAATATCAGACATACCATAATTATTGCCTTCGGTACTATACCGTCTACGACGCAACGAGAAAACGATCGATTCACCTGTTCCTTGAGTTATTTGAAAAAGATATATTCCCGGTAGGGGAAGATGATCTCGGGGAAGCATATCTGTTTTTTTCGAAAAAATGCGATGATCTGTCTGCGGATAATAACCCCGATGGGAAATACTACGAATCAACAGATCTCCCGGGATACCAGGCTTGCAGAGATATCCAGATCCTTATTGGAGATTTTGAGAAACTATACCATATTATCCAGAAATCCGGCATTTCACCCAATTATCTGCTTATTCTGGCAACGTTCTCAAAGATTATCGAAGACGAAAGGAATGACGGCATTTCTGCGACCAATGAAAAAGACCGGGAAAAATTCGAATCTTTTATTCCCGGAATCGCCGACATCATCCGGAAACGGTTAGGTCCGGATGCCGGATGGGAGTCGGCTCTTTTTGAATTGATGCGGATCGTGCGGAAATTTAATGCAGGTTCACCGGACCAGAAAATTGACCGGAATTGCATTTCCCTCATCGGGCCTGCCGTAGTCGCTCATTTTGATACCAGTATCGGATATGAAGAGATCCAATCCTCACTGGAGCGTTTTTTCGAAGAAAGTGAGTTTTCAGAATTCGAATCCCTCCTGAACAATACTCAGTATTTACCGGATAATGATGCCGGGTCGGACATCAGCGATTCGGTCATTTTTGAGGCGCTGAAATCGATCTCCATCAGGAGCATAGGTTCAGGATATCACGAACCGGTTTCAGATCCCCATATCCTCAAAACTATGAATACCGATCTTCCCGCCGTCATTGCACCCACGGGAGGTTATAGCGATTCTACAGCACTCACACCAATTGGACGAGCGTTCTATTCCGGCAACCGTAAGAGCCAGAAAAATCGTGCCAGCAGGTTTGATATTGATGTCATCGATAAAGTAAAAAGTTTCGTAATTATGCCGAAAAGAGGAGAGAACTTCTCCTTCAACCGGCCCACGGAGTCGGGAATACCCCGGTATTCAATGATGTTCATGGGAGTTATTATTTTCATCCTGTTCATTATCACGATGGCGGCTACTTCCGGGATCTGGAACCCCGTAAAGCCCATGGACAATATGAGCCCGGGGACCACGGGCAATATATCCAATACGCTGATTCTCCAAAAACTCGCAGCTCTTCAGAAAGATGTAACCTCACTGTCAGCTCTTCAGAAAAGTCCAACCCAGTCTGCAAAAACGGATTCCGGGAGTCTGGTTCAAAACAAAAAGGTGACACCGGTACCTTCCCTCACACCCAAAACTGCATTATCTTCAGCAGATATCAATAAACATTTCTTCAGAATTGCATTTGGGCCTGACAATACAAAAATTACAAAGTTTCCCCAGGATCGTATCAGTATTGCCATGATTGGTGACACCGATGATAATGATACCGTAACAATGGGCGAGTTCATTGACCAGTTTAATAATCACTCATACACGACTAAAATCAGCCAGTTCATTAAATCCGGAAATCAGGCAAGTATTGTGATATATTTATTGCCAGAAGCTTCACTCAAAAATATCGAACCTCTTGCCAGCTCGGAAATTTCCAAGGATTCGAAAACCGGTGTTATCCATTATCTTCATGAGACGGTAAAAAAGCAGTTGATAACGACTGAGATAATCTACGTCAATTCCGATTTCAAGGGCGACCAGCGAACACACTGGATGTTACGGGGTTTATTGTATGAACTCGGCTTTCCGGGAGAAACCTACGATTATCCGGACAGTATATTTTACTCGGGGTCTGAAAACACCACCCGGTTAATGGAGATTGATATGAAAGCGGTTGAACTGATGTATGGTAAAAAAATAACGCCAGGACTGACTTCTGACCGTGTGAAATCAATGCTCCTGTTATAATACGAGTTTGCAGGGGGGTAAAGATCCATCATACTACGATCTCCGTTCCAGCAAACCGGTCTCCTTATTACAGGAGGCTTCCTGCATTCCGTTCCCAAAGACATGGACGGGCAGATCCTTTTCATCGGTATCCTGCCGGTGTCTTTTCTAACAGATTCAATTACCCGGATCCCGGTCAAACAATACAAGATTTGTAAAAAACCCATCGGGTTTATCTTCTTGCATAAAGAGTAGTCTCCGGGTAAAATAGTACTCGGGGGAGGTGGATCGTCATCTTTGAGATACAACATGCATCAATTAACCTTGCGGATGTACACATGGGGGGGTGCACAATCACGTGCACACGCATGTACCGGAGCATGAAGGGAGAATACCCGGATATCTGCAAGCGAAATATCTCTGAAGTTACCATACAAGGGGACAGCCCGACATTGATCAAATTCACAAACAATGCTGACACAACAGGAATCCAATAAACCCGGCCATATACCGGAGAGCGATCGGTTTTATTTCCCGATCGTTTTGGTTTTTTTGGCCAGTTAAGACAATAAAAGGAACTGCCGGGAAAAACTGCGGGACTCCATAAATAGGACTGGATGGCATGAAAATGCGAACGGGAAACTCTGCAAATTGCGGATCACTAAAAACTATCGAGCCGACAACCACTCTCACCGATGAGGGAAAATTCCTCCGCATAGTTGCAAACCTGCCCGGCATAGCAGAGGAGAGAATAAAAATCGATCTTGAAACACATTTGCCATCGGTTACGATCATTGCCTCTGATTCCACATTCCAGTATAAAAAAGTGATAAACCTTCCCTGTGAAGTGAGATTTAGTAAAAAGCGTTTTTTTGAAGAAGCCCTCGAATTAATCCTGGAAAAAACAAATTCCGAAACACTCTGACGAATAAGATGATCATTTCCGCCATTTTAACCATGCCAGAATGAATGTTCCAAAATTTGTTCCAAAATCTGTTTTCTGACAAAGATCCTATTAAATGCCCTATTCTATATCCGGGACTAGTGAGGACAATGCACGTCTTGGAAAATTCGTATGGGATCTTCGTAGCAGGGGAGGGAATTAACCGCTATCTGAAAAATTTCCGGAGCGGGAAAAAATTGTTCCTTAATTCTTCAGCAGTTATTTTTCAGCATCACGTACCCTCATGCTCCTCAAATGAGTTTGACCGCTTTGAACATTCCGACAGTTTCCTCCATGAATTTATTCGGGTTTATCTGGATTGTCCCCATGCGGATTAATAAAAACAGAGCACCGGAAAAAACCGGCCGGGAGGGACCGGAACCAGAATCCATGGATCAGAAAATACGCAGTTTTCCAGATTCCGGGGTAAACAGTCACGAATTTCAACGGGTATGTGCGGAGGATCAAACCAATGCCCGAATCGCACCGATGCCCCGTGATGATTAGATGAATGACATTCCATGCAGAATACGAATCCAACAAAAAAGGATTCTGGTTTCCATTATCAGCGGGATGGGAATTTCGCATACCGGGTCTGGAGTATGTCGGGAATGAGGAGAGAACCGGATACCATGAGGAAAAAATGACAGGAAATCAGGAACAGGTTGAGCAGGATCTTGAGACCCAGACTCAGCTTGCAGAAGAGCGACTGAACCGGCTGAAATACCTCCAGGCGGATTTTGACAACTATCGCAAATGGTCTGAAAAGGAAAAAGCATCGATCATCGCACTGGCCAACGAAAGCCTGATAAAAGATCTCCTGGTTATCCTCGATGATTTCGAGCGGGCGCTGCCATCCCTTGAACATGAACAGAACCGGGATGGCATGATTATGATTCAGAAAAAGATGATGAAAATCCTTGGAGAATACGGATTAGTGCCAATCGCCGGCATCGGGAAAAAATTCGATCCGAATCTCCATGAAGTGCTCTTGCGGGAGCCCTGTGATAAAGAGCCGGATATCATTCTTTCCGAGATTTCACGAGGCTATCAGCTGAAATCGAAGATCATCCGGCCGTCAAAAGTATCGATTGCAGAAAAATGTGGAGAACATGAAGGAGAGAACCATGGGTAAAGAGAAAATTATCGGAATTGATCTGGGAACTTCGAACAGCGAAGGTGCGGTTATGCTCGGCGGAAAACCAACCATCATCCCGTCAGCCGAAGGTGCCACGGTTGCAGGGAAGATGTTTCCCTCGTATGTTGCGTTCACACCGGATGGCCAGCTCCTAGTGGGAGAACCGGCACGACGGCAGGCAGTGAGCAACCCGGAAGGTACAGTCACTGCTGCAAAACGGAAGATGGGGACCGACCATGTATACCGGATATACGGAAAGGAGTACACCCCCCAGCAGATCTCCGCATTCCTCCTTCAGAAAATCAAGCGGGATGCCGAAGCATTTCTCGGAGAACCGGTGACCAAGGCCGTTATCACCGTTCCTGCATACTTCAACGACAACCAGAGAACTGCAACAAAGGATGCCGGGAAGATTGCCGGTCTCGATGTGGTCAGACTGGTCAATGAACCCACGGCCGCGTCAATGGCATACGGCCTTGATCGCAGCGGCGAATACAAGATTCTTGTTTTTGACCTGGGCGGGGGCACGCTTGACGTGACCATCATGGAATTCGGCGGCGGGACATTCACGGTTCTTGCCACATCGGGTGATACCCAGCTCGGCGGAACGGATATGGATACGGCAGTCTTTGAATGGATTGCCGACGAATTCAAGAAACTCGAAGGGATCGATCTCCGGGGTGACAAGATGGCAGTCAACCGGGTAAAAGAAGCTGCGGAAAAAGCAAAGATCGAACTTTCTACCGTTCTTGAAACCGAGATCAACATGCCGTATGTTTCTGCAACGCAGGCAGGCCCAAAACACCTTGCCATGAAACTCACCCGTGCAAAACTCGAACAACTTACCGATCCGATTGTAAGGCGCTGCATCCAGCCATTTGAACAGGCACTCAAAGATGCAAAGCTTACCAAAAACGATATCCAGAAAGTGATCCTTGTCGGCGGCCCGACCCGGATGCCCATTGTCCAGAAGTTCATTGAGGACCATGTTGGCAGAAAAGTGGAGCGGGGTATCGACCCCATGGAATGTGTCGCCATCGGTGCCGCAATCCAGGGTGCGATTCTTGGCGGCGAGATTACGGATATGGTACTCCTGGATGTGACACCGCTCACCCTGGGAATCGAGACCCTCGGGTCAGTGAGGACCGCTCTTATCGAACGAAACACCACGATCCCCACGAAAAAGAGCCAGACATTCTCAACAGCTGCCGATTACCAGACTTCCGTTACTATTCACGTGCTCCAGGGGGAGCGGGCCATGGCCGCAGACAATGTGAGTCTTGGGCAGTTCAACCTTGTCGGGTTACCCCCGGCGCCCCGGGGCATTCCCCAGATTGAAGTATCGTTCGATATCGATGCATCGGGTATCCTGAATGTATCCGCAAAGGATCTCGGGACCGGTAAAGAGCAGAAAATGACCATCACCGCTTCGAACAAACTTGCTGAAAGCGATGTTAAGAAAATGGTCAATGAAGCAAACCAGTTCGAAGAAGACGATAAAAAACGAAAAGAAGATGTCGAAGCCCGGAACACCGCGGATTCTGTGCTTTACGCAGCAGAGAAAGCCAAAACAGATCTTGCGGGAAAAATAAGTGCCGATCTCATTGACAAGGTGAATGTGGCGACCGTTGCGGTAAAGGCAGCCCTTGAAGGAAAAGATACGGCAGCGATCAAATCCGAGACAGAAAAACTCCAGAAGGTCCTGGGCGAAGCAGGATCTGCAGTATACCAGGAAACTGCCCGGAAAGAGGCTCAACAACAGGCCGGAACGCAGGGCTCTTCACCGGGCAATGAACAAAGCCGGCAGGAAACAACCGGCCCCGGTGGGGAAAAAGTCGTTGATGCGGATTTCAAAGTTAAAGAGGAGAGTTAATCCTTCCTTTTTACAACACCATGGCAAAAGGGGATTACTATGAGATCCTGGGCGTGAAAAAAGACGCGTCGCAGGACGACCTGAAAAAGGCATTCCGCCAGCTTGCCCGGAAATACCATCCGGATCTCAACAAGGGCAGCAAGGTGGCAGAGGAGAAGTTCAAGGAGATCAACGAGGCATACCAGGTCTTAAGCGACCCGCAGAAAAAAACCCAGTACGACCAGGTAGGGCATGCCGAGGTAAAACCGGGCGATGCCGCGGGTTATCGGACCCCTGCATACGATGATCTTTTCCGGGACTTCGGTCTCGGGGATATATTCGATGCATTTTCCGGTGGATCCAGGAAGGCGAGACAGAGAGCAGGAGCAGATCTCCGGTATGACATTGCAATCTCCCTGACTGATGCTTTTTATGGCACGAAAAACACCGTGGCAGTCCCGCATTATTCTGCGTGCGGAGCCTGTCACGGGACCGGGGCAGAACCGGGTTACCTGCGGGAGTGTCCCACCTGCAAAGGGACCGGGGAGATCCGGCATCCCCAGAATGTAGGAAATCACACCGTCATGAACATAGCCCAGTGCCCGGAATGTGGCGGGAGCGGGAAGAGGATCGAGAAACCCTGCGGGATATGTCACGGAAAAGGAACCCAGCAGAAAACGCGGAGGATTGACGTAACTATTCCCCGGGGAGTTGAAAACGGCCAGTTCCTGAGGATTGCCGGGGAAGGAGAGCCCGGGGAGAACCACGGGCAACCGGGGGACCTCTATGTTGTGGTGCAGGTAAAGAAGGATAACCGCTTCGAACGGCAGGGTGTGGACCTGTTCAACACGACTGTGATCAGCTTGAAAACAGCACTTCTGGGTAGTGAGATCCCCGTACCTGCCATCACGGGAACCGCATTACTGAAGATCCCACCGGGAACCCAGAGTCATACCCTCTTCCGGTTAAAGCAACAGGGGATGCCTCACCTTAATGCCGACAGTCGCGGGGATCTTCTCGTAAAAATTGTCGTACATATCCCGGAAAAACTGACCCGGAAACAGGAGGATTTCATTATGGAGGCCTTTAGTGGGGAACCATGATGCAGGATGAAAATATTATGAACTCTCGCATGCGGACGGAAGAGGAACTGTATGCATCAGAGATCCGGTACCGGCGACTCTTTGAGACCGCACAGGATGGCATCCTTATCCTTGATGCCGAATCTGGCCAGATCGTTGATGCAAATCCATTTCTAATCAACATGCTTGGTTTCTCGCGGGAACAATTCCTGGGAAAAAAGATCTGGGAGATTGGCCTCTTTAAGGACATTGTTGCAAACAAAGACAATTTCGAAGAGTTGCAGAGAAAGGAATACATCAGATACGAAGATCTCCCGCTCGAAACCGCTGACGGGCGGCATATTGCCGTGGAATTTGTCAGTAACGTCTACATGGTCAACAACAAGAAAGTCATCCAGTGCAATATACGGGATATTACCACGCGTAAACGGGCAGAGGATGAACGGGCACGTCTTGCAGCCATTGTGGAGTATTCAGAGGATGCGATTATCGGAAAAACGTTGGACGGTATCATCATGAGCTGGAATGCCGGGGCCGAACGTATCTACGGGTATTCTGCACAGGATATCGTGGGGAAACATATCTCGCTGCTGGTACCTCAGGGATACCCGGACGATACCGGGTTCATTTTCAAAAGGATCCGGACCGGTGAACCGGTTGTCCGTTACGAAACCCTGCGCAGGAAAAAAGATGGCGGACTGATCAATGTTGCCCTGACTGCATCCCAGATCCGGGATGCACAGAACCACCTGATCGGTGTTTCCACGATAGCCCATGATATTACCTGGCGCAAGCTGGCCGAAGAAGCCATGAGTGCTTCAGAGATGCGGTACCGACGGCTCTTTGAAACTGCACAGGATGGCATTCTCATTCTTGATGCCGACACCGGCCAGATCGTTGAAGTGAACCCATTTTTGATCAACATGCTGGGGTTCTCGCGGGAACAGTTCCTAGGAAAGAAGATCTGGGAGATTGGCCTCTTTAAGGATATTGTTGCAAACAAAGACAATTTTGAAGAATTGCAGAGGAAGGAATACATCAGATACGAAGATATGCCCCTCGAAACCGCTGATGGGCGGCATATTGCCGTGGAGTTTATCAGCAACGTCTACATGGTCAACAACAAGAAAGTCATCCAGTGCAATATACGGGACAGTACCGACAGAAAACTGGCGGAGGAAGCTAAAGTTGCATCTGAAATCCGGTACCGGCGGCTCTTTGAAACAGCACAGGATGGCATTCTCATTCTCGATGCCGACACCGGCCAGATCGTTGAAGTGAACCCATTTTTGATCAACATGCTGGGGTTCTCGCGGGAACAGTTCCTAGGAAAGAAGATCTGGGAGATTGGCCTCTTTAAGGACATTGTTGCCAACAAAGACAATTTTGAAGAATTGCAGAGGAAGGAATACATCAGATACGAAGATATGCCCCTCGAAACCGCTGATGGGCGGAAGATAGCGGTTGAGTTCATCAGTAACGTTTACATGGTCAACAACAAGAAAGTCATCCAATGCAATATACGGGACAGTACCGACAGAAAACTGGCGGAAGAAGCTAAAGTCGCGTCAGAGATGCGGTACCGCCGGCTCTTCGAGACGGCACAGGACGGCATCCTTATTCTCGATGCCGACACCGGCCAGATCGTTGAAGTAAATCCATTTTCCATAAGCATGCTGGGGTTTTCGCGCGAACAGTTCCTAGGAAAGAAGATCTGGGAGATTGGCCTCTTTAAGGATATCGTGGCAAACAAAGACAATTTCGAAGAATTGCAGAGGAAGGAATACATCAGATACGAAGATCTCCCGCTCGAAACTGCTGATGGCCGGCATATCGCGGTGGAGTTTGTCAGCAATGTCTACATGGTCAACAACAAGAAAGTCATCCAGTGCAATATACGGAACATTACGGAACGCAAACTGGCGGAAGAAGCTAAAGTCGCATCAGAGATGCGGTACCGCCGGCTCTTTGAGACGGCACAGGACGGCATCCTTATTCTTGATGCTGACACCGGCCAGATCGTTGAAGTGAACCCGTTTTTAATCGATATGCTGGGGTTCTCGCGCGAACAGTTCCTGGGAAAGAAGATCTGGGAGATTGGACTTTTCAAGGACGTTGTTGCCAATAAAGACAATTTCGGGGAATTACAGCGGAAGGAATATATCAGATACGAAGATCTCCCGCTTGAAACCGCTGACGGGCGGAAGATAGCTGTCGAGTTCATCAGTAACGTCTACATGGTCAACAACAAGAAAGTCATCCAGTGTAATATACGGGACAATACCGATAGGAAACTTGCGGAAGAGGCGCTGCGCCAGAAAAACGAAGAACTGGATGGTTACTTTACCAACACGCTCGACCTGCTCTGTATCGCGGATGCCGACGGCCATTTCCGGCGCCTTAACAAGGAGTGGGAATCGGCACTTGGGTACAGCCCTGCCGAACTGGAGGGGAAACGGCTCTTCGATTTCGTCCATCCCAACGATATGGAAGCGTCTGTTGGTGCGATGTCCGAACTGATCTCAGGTAAAAAAGTCATGCAAATCACGAACCGCTATCGCCACAAGGACGGGTCGTACCGCTGGATCGAGTGGCGGCTGTTCCCCGCATGGAACTTCATCTATGCCTCAGCGCGGGATGTAACGGAGCGAAAAAAGATGACCGATCTGGTTGAAGCATCGCTTTCCGAGAAAGAGACCCTGCTCCGGGAGATTCACCACCGGGTCAAGAACAATCTCCAGATTATTTCAAGCCTTCTCAACCTGCAGATCCGAAAGATCGATGACCCAAAGACCATTGAAGTCTTAAAAGACGGACAAGCCCGGGTGCTCTCTATGGCGCTTGTCCATGAGCACCTCTACAAGGGAAAAGACTTCTCTAAAATCGACCTGAAGAATTATATCCATTCTCTTGAGATGCAGCTCTCGCAGTCATACGGAACCGCAAATGAGATCGTCCGGTTCGAGCTCGCCATTCCCGACATCTACGTGGATATCAATACCGCAATTCCCCTGGGTCTCATCATCAACGAACTGATCACCAACAGCCTGAAGTATGCATTTAAAGGAAGGAAAGACGGGACCCTATCCATCATTGCTTCTGAAGATACGAGAAACCTGAGGTTGATTGTTGCAGACAATGGTGTCGGGATGCCAGAGGGCATCACGCTTGAGAACCAGACATCCCTTGGACTTCGGCTCGTAAGAACCCTTACCGGACAGCTCCATGGTACCGTCATGATCAACCGTACTGGGGGGACGAAATTTATTTTTGAACTACCCAAACCGGCTGAAACCCCGGGAAAGGAACCGCTCGTCAACCCGGTCACCGGTAAATTCCCTGCTCCCGTGGCCAGTGACCCTGATGGAGCACCGATCTTGCACATAGTTCCAGAACCGGCAGAAAGCCCGGGGAGAGTGTGACCATCATGCAGATTCAAATACATACCAAAACCCGGCCGGGGTTTCCCAGAGTGAAGACCGGATCATACCCGGGGGATATTCCTGAAGGATTATCAGCCACAGGTGTTTCCTGCATAGGTCTCAATATCCGACAGGTCCAGGGTACGTGGATCTCTGAGGGCTATGGGAAAGGAACAAATGATGTGATGAAGGTTCTCTCGGGAAGCAGGACCGGAAAAACCGGGAGTGAACAATGACAGAAAAGATAAGAATCCTCATTGTTGAGGATGAAGCGCTGGTTGCAGAAGACTTAAAAGAAATGCTCCAGGGATTCGGATACGAGGTCCCCGGTATCGCAGACACCGGTGAGAAGGCCATCGCCCTTACCGGGGAACACCATCCGGATCTCGTCCTCATGGATATCAACCTTGCCGGGGAGATGGACGGGATCACGGCAGGGGGGACTATCCGCTCGCGCTGGGACATCCCGATCATCTATGTCACCGCGTTTGCCACGCCGGCAATCATTGACCGTGCGAAAAAGACCACCCCCTCGGGTTATATCATAAAACCATTCAACGAGCGCCAGATCCAGACCGCTATTGAGATCGCGCTCTATAATTCCATGCTGGAGCAGAAACTCAAGGAGCACACCGATACTATACGCACGCTGCTCAATGCTACAGAGAATCCCTCTCTCCTGCTGGACGCACATGCAACCATCATGGCGCTGAACGAGGCGATGGCAAAGAGAGCAGAGGACACCATAGAGCACCTCATCGGCAAACCATTCTTCGATCTGGTGAGCCGCCAGTTCATATCGGCACCCCTTACAGAAGCAGTACGGCAGGCAGGACTTGGAAAAACAATCCGGGTTGATGAACATTTCGGGAACGTCTGGTATGACAGCTCTGTGATCCCCGTTGCAGACTCACATGGGGTCGTGCGATCGATTGCAGTGTACTGCACGGATATTTCCCATCGGAAAACTGCGGAGATTGCCCTGAAAACCGTAAACGATCAACTCGTGGCAGAACAAAACCGGCTTGCTACGGTCACCGCAGCTCTTGACAGCATGGATGACCCGGTCATTATCACGGATGCGATGGGGACGATTACGTACGTGAATGCGGCGTTCATTACCAGATTCGGCTATAACCTGCCGGAGGTCGAGGGAAAACACATAAGCACGCTCGCGGCACCGGAGAACCTGTTTGGTCTGGATGTCGGCGGGTTTCTGCACGACCAGAAGACGGTCCAGACAGGCAAATTCATAGCTCGGAACAAATACGGGCTGAACATGCCGTTTCTTCTGAAGTGTTCCCCGATATTTGAAGACACCCGAGTGAGAAAACGGGTTTTTGTACTCCGGGATGAATTACATAACAAGCAGTGAACATGATGAACCGGTGCCAAATCCGTAGCCCATGAACCAGGATTATTTGATTGGGTTACTGTAGCCCAAAAACGCAGATTTCCCAGAATCCGAAAACGATACATTATGATGGATAATCGTCCAATAGTATCACGATACGCTCGCGAAAGAAGGTTTTTTCCATGCTTGACATCAGGTTTGTACGGGCCAGCCCGGATATCATAAAAGCAGATCTTCGGAAGAGAAACGATCCTGAAAAAATCGGGTGGGTCGACGACCTGCTCAAAAAGGATGCCCGTTCCCGGGAACTCAAAGTCGAGACCGACGTGCTCCGCCAGCGGCGCAACACCATTGCCCGCGAGATCAATGCCGCAAAGAAAGCCGGTGGGGATGCGGCGGTGCTCATGGCCGAAGCAGCAGCGCTGCCCCAGAAGATCAAGGACCACGATGCCGAGCAGGAAGAGATCCGCACTGCAATCAAATCCTGCCTCATGCGCCTCCCCAACATCCTGCACGAGAGCGTTCCCGTGGGAAAAGACGATACGGAAAATGTCGAAATAAAGCGGGTCGGCACGCCAAGGACTTTTGACTTCGAAGTAAAAAACCATGGCCAGCTGGCCTCGGAACAGGGCTGGGCGGATTTCGAGCGGGCGACAAAGACGAGCGGAGCCGGGTTCTATTTCTTAAAGGGAAGCCTCGTTCTCCTTGACCTCGCGCTCCAGCGGTATGCCATCGACCTGCTGGTAAAAAAAGGCTACACCCCGGTCATCCCGCCCTACATGATCAACCGGACCTCCTATGAAGGCGTGACCGACCTCGGCGATTTCGAGAAAGTCATGTACAAGATCGACGGGGACGATGCGTACCTGATCGCAACAAGCGAGCACCCGATCGGTGCAATGTACCAGGACGAGATCTTTGAGGAGAAAGATCTCCCGCTGCGGCTTGCCGGGATCTCCCCCTGCTTCCGCAGGGAGATCGGCGCGCATGGCCTGGACACCAAAGGGCTGTTCCGGGTCCACCAGTTCACCAAGGTTGAGCAGTTCGTGTACTGCATGCCGCAGGACTCCTGGCAGATCCACGAGGAACTGCTCGCCAACGCGGAAGAAGTTTTCCAGGGCCTCGGTCTCCCCTACCGGGTGGTCAATATCTGCACCGGCGACATCGGCACGGTTGCTGCGAAAAAATACGACATCGAAGCCTGGATGCCGAGGGAAGAGGCATACAAAGAAGTGGTTTCGTGCAGCAACTGCACCACCTACCAGGCCGTGCGGCTCAATATCAAAGTCCGGGACAAGAGCGACTTTGAGTCAAAGCAGCATCTCCATACCCTGAACTCCACGGCAATCGCCACATCACGGGTTATCCGCGCAATCCTTGAAAATTACCAGGAATCAGACGGGACCGTCGTTGTTCCAAAAATACTGGTGCCGTATATGAACGGGCGCGAAACACTGTAACCAGCAGCAGTTGAACCAGCAGTATAACAAACACTTATTTTATTCAGATAACGTAGATACATACTAGAAAGTGGTTGCATGGCATATCCTGATCTTTACAATGATGAATCCGTACTGCTGAATGCGCAGAATATCAAAGTCAAATCGGTTACGTTTGAGGCTGTCCTCACGACAAAACGCCTGATCCTCGTGGACAGCAAGAAACACCTCATTGCCCCCCAGGAAATCCTTCTTGCAACCCTCCGTGAGGCAGAAGAAGGAGAAAATGCCATCCGCGACCCGACACTCATCCTTTCACTTATAACGAACAGCGGTGCAACGCGACAGATGATCCTGACGTTCTCCAAGACTTCCGGTGGCGACCGGAAGCGCGAATGCGATGAATGGATCCGGATCCTCAAGCACAACCTCTCGCCCACGTTCCAGCAACAGGTCCACACCACACCGGCAGCGCCTGCACCCGCTCCCGTACCGGAACCCACGTATGTACAGGAGACCCCGGCCACGCCCCGTACTGAAGTCGCGAGTGCACCCCAGCCCAAGAAGAAGATCGAGATCGCCCGTCCGATAATGAAGATCGTTGAGGCTCCCCAAACCATGCCAAAACCCATCGAAACCACCTCCCTTCCCATCGGATCGTTCTGCAACCGGTGCGGGAACCGGGTGCCACCCGAGTCCGTTTTCTGCAACCGGTGCGGAACGCCGGTAGTCAGGGATCCGGGTCAGGCAGTTCCCGCAGAAACACAGGCAGCGGCCCCGACCCCGGCACAGCCCACTTCGCTCCCGCAGGCATCTATCCCCCAGCTTCATGTCCCCATTCCCGCACCTATGTTCGGTTCTGCTGCGGGCGAGAGGAAGGAGCGGCCGATCGAACAGGTCATCCACTCGATCGAGCCCCTGATCGAAGATTCGGTCCCAAGAACCATGCCTTCACCGCTGATCTATAAACCGGGTTTCTCCACCGTGGTCATACCTACCCCTCCCGAACCGGCGCCGGCTCCTGCTGCCGAACCCGCACCCGTTGAGGGTGGCGTCCAGTGGCCGGTCATTTCCCCTGCGGGAACGCCCCCTACCCAGGCAGGTAACCCTGCACCAGCCGCACCAGAGGCTCCTGCGCAGGTGCCACCCCCGGTTCCGCCATCACGGAAATCATCAAAGGGAAAATACATCGCAATTGCCATTGCGGTCATTGTCATCCTTGCCGTAATCGGAAGCGCAGTCCTGTTCCTGAAACCCATGGAAACACTTCCACCGGCAACAATACCTGCAACCACGCTGCCAACCACGACACCCACACCCGGAGCCACCGTTACTGCCACACCAGCAGAGATTGTCACGGTCATAGAAACTCCAACTGAAACCAGTACGACAGTTCCCCAGGTCGTCATACCGCAGAGAGGCGTATGGATCCGGGTATTATACGAAGGAAACTACGCAGCATCGGTAGGAACCCCGGGCGCAGAAAGTGCCAGATCGGATACCGGAGATCACCTCTACCAGATTCCCACCAGCAACGGCATTGTTGTCGCATCGGTCCAGAAAGTGGATGCTTCCGGCAGGGAACTTCTGGTTGAGGTCTATAAGGACGGGACCCAGGTAGCCCATAAAACAACTACCAAACCAAAAGGAATTGTGGAGATCCAGGTAGATCTCAAGCCATCACCAACACCGACAACCCTAGTACCGGTGGTTACAACGACGACCCCGGCAACCAGTGGTAACAGCACATCTGCTGCAGTAAACCAGACCGGGAAGACAACCTGATCCCCGGGAACCAACCCAATTTTTTTACAATTTTACCGGAAAGCATACCTGTCCGGGCGGTAATCTCATCCCGGTTATCAACGTAACGAATGTCATTTTGAGCGTCCCCGGCCCGTAAATCGTGGGGCTGCCCTCTGATAGCCCGGCACGGCACGTGGCAAAGGAAGAGATCCGCGATGCCATGAGGGGTTGACATGATCGATACGAAAAATTTCACCCTATAATCACGGGAAGGTGCAAGTCCCGGCACTCATGGGCGTGTCCATTCGGATTGAGTGTGGCGAGCGTGTAGGGATTGTGAGCACAGGCGGGAGCGGCAAATCCACCCTCCTGCCAGTATAAGCATCGGAGTTAATAGTATGCAAACCGAGTCACGATACGGTCATCGTATCAGGATTATTTCACGTGTTCCGGATAACCGGGCAGAGCCAGATACCCTTGACATTCCAGAAGAGAATCAAGTTCCGAAAATAGATGGCCATAGTTGGAGAGATGTTCCCGAAGGGCGGGGTGAGGATTCCGTTCCCGAGCGTGCGACAGGCAATCAAAAGTGGTGGAGATGGCGATGAATCGGGTTCTTTCATCCCGATCGGGATTAAAAGATTCACCCGATTCCAATCGTGTTTTTTAAGCGATCTGTTTCATGGTCAGGAATTCACGTCCTTAATTATAGATTACGATTCATTCAGCGCAGGAATTTATTTTTAAAAGAGGTCTTTGAAAAACTCCGAGGGTTGTCACCCACGCTTTTCCGGTGGAACGGGGCTGAAATGGGTTTATATTCGTTCATAATTAAATAACAATCATATAAATCAATGAACGGTACCTCGCTATATTTCTTGAAGATTGTCACAGTACCGGTTGTTGTCATGGGTTTGATCAGAAATATTAGGAGAATATGTATGACCACGGATTTTGTGAGAAGTGATGCAAACCATGCGTAATTCCCTGTTTTCCCTGATATTTGTACTGGCAATAATCTGTGTTGCCGGGTGCACGGGTGTATCCGCACCATCCACTACACATTCAGGAACAAACCCTGTACCTGCAGAAACCATTCCATCATCGGACAACCGGCATCAATCCATTAATGATAACAACAATACCACGACAGCTGAAAGTACACTTCCACCCAAAGGCGAGACCCAGACGTATCGCGCCAACCTCACGGATATGAATAAAAATTCCATGACCCGTAAGCAGTTCCTTGAGACGAACCGGGAATACATAGCCTACCTTGGAAAAGAGATCGGGCAGGAGGCGGCAGAAAAGATGATGAATGATGAATATTCCCGCAGTGTGGGACCATCCCTGCTGGATTCGTCATCAGGCAGCGAGACGTTCATCTCCATCGTTATCGACCCGATAGGAGATCATGCTGTCAACGGAACTTTTAACATCAGTGGTTCTACCAATCTCCCCCCCGGGAGGGAACTGACCCTTGCGGTTTTCCGGGGAAATTATGATCGTCCGATTCCCCCGGGTAAAGACTCGTGGCACGATCCAGTTCTGCGGACCGCGGTTGTGCAGGCAAATGCACCATCGGACAACATCTGGTCGTACCGTATGGATACAACCGGGATGATCCCGGATGATTACCTTGTATATGTCAGGGAAAGCCAGAAGAATGCGTTCCAGGCCAGTGCCCTGTTCCACATGTTTTCACGCGATGGTAAGTAACCTACCGGTGATCAGGCAGCAACGTTAAACGAGGTCCCTGTCACTGGGATGCTGCCATGGAAAGATATTTCCAAAGCCAGAATCCCTTTCGGGTGGGTATTTTGTGTCGTTTCTGAACCGCCCAGGGTGAAAATTACCATACACGCGTGCTCAAATTACCCATTCGCAGGGCCGATTTTTTATTAAATAGTGAACAGAGAAAATTTCCCTGTAGAAACAACAGGGAAAAATCATACGAAACGTGTACAGATCGTGTGTCAAAATTTTCCTGCGGTTATCTCAGCTGATCCGTTCAGAGAATAAAATGCTGAAAACAACGAACAAAAAAGAAAATAAAATTGTGGGAAATTCGAGGCAGCTCACTTGAGCTTTTTCTCGAGCTTCTTGAGCTTCTTCTTGGCGCCTTCGCTACCCGCAGCTGCCTGCTTTGAGAGCTCTTCTGCCTTGACCTTTTTCGCCTGGTTCAGTTTCGTCATCTGTTTCTTACTCGTTGGCATACAATCACCTCGCTATGTCTTTGGATGGTTCTATTTCTCTTTTTTCCTTCTTAAAAATATCCCTGTATTGTTGTACCAACCTGAAAAAAACCGAAGGAACGAAAAACTGACCGGGGATTCTCGTAACCTTCGGGAAAACCGTTCTAACGTTCCTATCATATGAGGATGCTTCACTCTGGCCAATACAGGCATGATATCCTATCTTTTTAACGTAATCTTTCTCATCCGCGGTTCCAACTGCCGTCATTGTGGATTAGTCATTATTACGACCCTTACGCCAGTCCTAATGCACCTGTGATCCCATGAAGTTCTGACAAGCAGAACACCGGGCCGACACTCTACGGCACCGTGGGACCTGGTCTGTTGCGCGGATAAAGATTCATCGTTTAAAACAGGAATCAACTCATGAAAACAGGATGCTGCTATGGGGATTCGAACCCCAGTCGCGGGCGTGAAAGGCCCGCATGATTGGCCGGACTACACTATAGCAGCGCGTTGCTCTATCTAGTTTCACGTAACGTCATAAATAAGTTATGGATGGGGATGGGACCGGTCGGTGGAGGAGAAAGGATACGGTCACACCTGCGCATGCAAGGTAGGACACCCGCACAAAAGGCCCTGGCCGACATCATTCGCGGGAAAATACCCGGGCACTATAGGAGTTTCCAAAGGTACGTCAATGAACGTCTTCATCCCCCGGCACGACAGTCCGGATTTATGGCCAAATTGTATACTGCCCGGGAGGGGGGATCTCCCTGATGCCAGCAACCGATAGCCGGGTTTTTCAGCCAATCCAGAAAAACAGACCGGACCTTGCCCGGCATTTTTCCATCACGATAACGATCTCGATTGAGAACCGATCGCAGATCAATCAAACCTTGATGAAAAAATTTCGACAGACCTTGATGAATATTTTTTCAACAGACCTTGATTGAAAAACCGTACCTGCGACCGGGTCTCTGTCGTAAACAGTTCGTTTGCACAAGTGTACAGGTACTTAACTTTTCATCATCAAACCTTGTTGAAAATTTTTTCACCAGACTTTGATTTTTTATTTTCAATCACGGTTTGATTTCAAAAAGTTCATCGCGATCGTGATCGCGATTGAAAACCATTCGCAGATCAACCGGACCTTGATTTTTATTTTTCAACCAGACTTTGATTGAAATTATTTCAGCAGATATTGATGGGACCATTTTCCAACACTGCCTCTATTGCCCCACCCACACCGAATGGGAAAAACACTCTCCAACGTGAGTCAGATCCCCCAAAACAGGCCTTCCTTTCATTTTCCACCACACCAGCCTGTTTTCCCTGAGAACGGCCATTGTATTAGTGCTATGAAGGCCATTTTCGGAGCATAGTTTATGCCAAAATATGGCAAACTGAGAGCATTTTGAACGTATCTTAAAACTACTATGTCTTTTTTTCAAGGTATTATGTCGTACCTTCGGCTGAACCGGGCGATCCGGAGTCATTTCGAGCCCAAATGAGTGAACTTGGATTGAGGTCTTCAAGTGAGGGTTCCTTTGTCGGAAACCTTGCTTACGAAGAATAATAAAAACCAGTTCACGTATTCGTGTAATGTTCCCGGAAAATCCAATCAGCCGGTTGATGATGGTGCCGCAAATATCAGGTTTCCCCGGGGATCTGCCGGCATATCCCGCATCTCCATCTGAATTTTAATCCTTGCCAGAGATACCTCATTCTTTATTTTTATGATCGATCTTCCTGACAATATCTGTCAGGAACTGGTGCCCCTCTTCCGATACAAGATAATGTTTGACCTCATCTTTGGAATTCGAATCCCGTTTCTCGAAATAAAAGGAAAGAGATGTGTTTATCAATTCGGTAATGGTTGAAAATTTGCCCGCTGCAATGTCCTCATTGATCTTTTTAAAATTAAGAGGATCGCAATTGAACGACATCTTTTCCTTATTGGGTTTTCCTTTGATCCGGGGCATTATACTTATCATACAAATAGAATATTCTTCAATCTGTTTCGGAATAGTGGAATACAAGTGGAATATTTTAATAGTTTCAAAGACTAGTAAAATTTGGTGAATCGTATTGCTGCCAATCAGTTCAGAACCGATGAATCCGGCATTAAATCCGGAGACCGACATTCCCATCTACCGCTCGCCACCAGTCTCGAACGGTCCAGGTACCCCGGGTGGGAATCGGACCCAACTCTTCGCCCACCCGGTGCCCGGCGGCACGCCTCTCTTTTACCTCAGTTACCAGCTCCATCCATCCGACCCGTCAGTGATCCGCTGGTTCGCCACGCCAACCGATGCAGCAGCGTTCATCATAGGAACTGCCGGCCAGGAACTCCAGGGAATACCGGAGCTGGACCGGCAGAGGATCCGGGATTATTTCCCGGGATGGTTTGGGAACGGGAACGCGGACAGCGGCCCGGGAGAAATAATTTCATGCAGTCCGGTGCAGGGATGTGACTCCGGACACGAAGCAGCCCGACGCCCGGAAATACCGACTGATCCTTCTGCCAGCGTGCTCCCCCCGGACTCCCAGTTTCCCTTCATGGACACCGCAGACGGTACGATCGTTCCGCCAATGGATATCGGATGCCTGTACTCCCAGACTCCCGCCCCGGATCCCGCGAGCTGCGCCATCCTCTTCCGCTCGCTCAGGTACAGCATCCGGGATGGCTCGCTCATCGAACACGGTACGGATCTCCTCGCCACCCGGGACCCGGCCTGCTACTGGTTCCGGCACTGGACCTGGGACGGGGGGACTTGGAATGACCGCTGTGAGTTCGCGACCCGCAATGAAGCGGTCGCTTTCATCCGGGTGCAGTTTACGAAGCCAGGCATTTTCTCCGGGTGGAACCACCGGGGACTGCATGAATATTTGCCGGAAGTGTACGGGTAGGAGTGAAAAACATCGGGCTTGGAGATCAGTGTTTCCACAATCGATTTCCTGATCGGAACCCTGCACCAGTAAAAGCCGTATACGACACCTCACGCCCAACCTGAAACATTCCGGGGAGACCGTTCGCGAAACTGTTGGAGAAGCCCCTACTCAAAAATTTTCAAGGGGACCCTGCTTGAGAGACGATAACCAGATCCGGATAACCGCTGGGGCAGGAAATTTTTTCCGGCTAAAAAAAATCCGGGGAATCATGGGATCCCACCTTTATTTTTTTAGGGTCACCCACCAGGAAAAAAATGAGAGGCACCTTCACGGAAATTTTGAAGGGGACCAATCCAGAATTTTTTTGAGCAGGGTCTGGTTGTATGGTATCCCGGAATCATTTGACATCGGACATAAATAACGGAGTCAGCAGACTACCGAATCGGGATATGATGATCATCCGGTCTCCATCATAAAAGATCAACCTGACAGGATCCCCCTCACTTAGGGCTAACCCACTCCCGGACAAAACACATTCCGGTTCACCAAGGGGAGAATCAATTTTCTTACAATTTTTTTATAATTATTCTAACCTAATCACATAGGAATATTTATTTAGTTATTTTACAGTACGAATATCATTCCTGTTATGCAAAATGAACGAGTACGGGAATATCCGGTAACCGCCGGTTAAAAAAAAAGAAAACGAGATGATTTCGATGAGTATGAAAGTTGTCATCATGAGTGATATCCATATCGGGGATAATTCAAAGACCTGCTGGTATCAGCAAAAGTACCATGAGCCCTACCTGTTGAAGGCCCTGGACTATATTGAGAAAAATGCAGCGTCCATAAACGAAGTCATCCTGCTTGGCGACATTTTTGATTTCTGGACCTATCCCTGCGGTACGAAGCCGCCCAGTTTCAGCGACATCGTGAATGCAAACCCGAACGTGCTGGGTCCGAATGGAAAACTCAGACAGGTTGCCGACAAGGTCCCGGTGACGTACATCAACGGGAACCATGACATGAACGTGAGTAAGGACGACATTGCGAAGCTCGGGAAGATCCGGTATAACAACGGGCTCCGTTACATCAAAGAGACCCCAAGGGGGCGGGTACTGTTCACGCACGGGAGCGAGTATACGATTTTCAATGCCCAGGATACCACCACCCGGCTGAATCCTTTACCAGTAGGGCATTTTGTGACACGCGCGATTTCCGAACACCTGGGAAAGACGCTTGCACCCGGCAAGACCGCGGCGGATCTCAAGGATGACGGCAATCCCTCCATGGGAGAGATCGGGTGGTCGCAGATCATAGAGGCGCTGAAGAATCACAAGTCAGTCGCCGAGATCCTGCTCGGTATTATGACCTCACTGGAAGGGATACCCATAGATACCCCGGTTCATCTGCTGAACGGCCAGGTCGTGACATTCAAAGAGGCAGAGAACATTTACAGCAATCTCGGAACGCAATGGATCAACAGGTACGGCATGAATCCTACCATCAAATCGATACAGGCCGATGCTGATGGCTCGTATATTGCCTGGTGGGCCCAGCGGGACGCCATCCAGGGCGATATCGATTCGGATGTTGCAATCCTGGGACACACGCACACTGCCAAGGGCGGGCTCAAGGAGGCCATGATCCGGTACATCAATTGTGGTTACATGTGTCCGCCGCTTCCCGGGGGAACTCTCCAGTACCCTATAACATTCGGCGAGATGAATCTTGAATCCGGGAAACTCTCCCTCATGAGCGTCAATAACCCAAAAGATCCCTTTGCGCCCCACACCTTCCCCGATGATACCCTTGTGTATTCCCCGTTCCAGGATAATTCGTGCTTTATCTCGATCCTGAACGGGACCTATTTCGCTATGGACCTCAAAGAAAGCAAAGAGTCTCATGGTTGGTATGTCGTACCCCCGCCCGCACAAATCGGTTCTCTGCGGCGTGCCCGGTTCTGGCTGCAGGATAATCCCGGTACTTTTGGTGCAGAAGGTTCTGCAACTTATACCAATGCGGGAAGCGGAAAAACGATCCCATTCACGTACGGCTGCCCGTATGTGGGGAACAATTACTGCACCCCAGTGCCGTTCAGGAACAAGAGCGACAGCGGACCCTGGAAGAACAATACGGTCGTGACAAGAGATCACCCGTATTTTGTGGATTTCACCGTCGAACAATAATACAGGAACGTCCGGATACCGGGGGGAAGGGATTGTTGGGAATACCGGTGAAACCATCCCGTCCCGGCTATACTCACGGACGAGGTCTTAAAACCCTCCAGTGCGGAAACGGGCCTGCACGCATCCAAGGCTTCGGAGGGGATCGTGCAGCCCCATTCCATGACCGGCCCCGGATTAGATGAGGTATGGCCCGGGGCCCGGTTGTACCAGCGAAGTCCTGGTTTTTCCCCCGGCGCATGTATGGCAGGAAATATGTTCCGGTGTGAATGCGAAACGAAAAACCGGCGGGGAACCTGACCGGGCAGTACCGGAGGAGCAGTGAACATCTCTTACGATAATTGCGTTTTTTAGACTCCGGTTACCCAAATCCGTAACGTTCCGGAATTTTTACGGGATCCAGCCCGGTAACGCAAACCGGGAAAACCTCCCGGGGTTCCTTCACGTAAAATCATGCTTAAAAAAGGGGTGGGGTGGTTTTCATTCAGCCTGCTGGGGTTTATCCGAGATAGTGATCGTACATTCGCCGAGCTTGATGAGCATGGCTGTCGTAAATGCTGAATCCGCCGTGGCTCCGCTGGCAGTGACGAAACGCCGTGCAACGGCATTATCCAGTGCATTGGATTTTGCGGGGATCTGATAATATGATACGGTAAGGGTTGCACCCGAGGGGAACTTCCCTCCCTTCGAGGTGGCCGTAAGAACCAGTTCGCCCCAGAAATTTGCAGGGATGCCTGATTTTACGAAACTGATAATCTGGTTACCCTGGCTATCGGGCAAAGGAAGCGGCATAGTAACGTCGATGGGACAAGTTGCATCGGTACACTGGGCTTCGACCGGCGTGCCGGCAACAAAACCCCGCCCGGTGATAATGATGACGAAATCGGCGGCATTCGGATTAACATTGCCAAACCCCATGATCCGGCTCAACTGGGTAAGGACATTTGCCGAATAACTGATGTTGCGCCAGGCAACGGCAGGATTCATCTGGACCCACCGGGAAAAATCTGCATTGCTTGCAAATGACGGAGGAATGATGACCGGGTGTGCCGTGGTCTGCACCACGCCGATCATGCAGATGTGCCGGTTCGGGGGCAGACCCGTCAGGAGGAAGGAAGGGTTTGAGATTGCTATACCGGTGGGTGCGATCGATGTTTTCCCCGACACATCGACAAATGACAGGGATTTCACTTTCCCGGCACCCTGTAACTGAACCCACTTACTTGTCTGGCAAAGGTTCAGCGAATAATCAGTATAATACAGGTTGACTGTGCCGGCACCTGCGACAGAGTTGAGGTTTCTGGCCCGGACATAGATATTGTTGATTCCGCCGTTTATGATGGCTTTGGCAATATCCGGGCCTGAATAGGTTGAACTGGCCTGATCCCAGGTCAGTACTTTGTCCTGGAATGGGATAATGTCCGGTGACTGGTACAGGTCGCCGGTTGACGGAATGACTCCGGTGTCACTAAAATTATCACGGGCATACAAATCATTATACTGTGTCATAGTTACATCTCCATACTACTCGATTTTCCTGTGTTCATCATCCGATACCGGTAATGTAATTGTCCACGGACCGGGTAACCTTCCGAAAGGAGAGATTTTTCGTCAAACCATTTTACCCCAATGAGAATGGTGTAACAGACAACGATGATCCCTGTCTCCAAAAGGCTCCGGCTCAACTAAATTTTTAATTTTTAAACTTTATTATTCTAAATATACTATTAATATTTTATTCATATTGTATTGTTTTTCTATTGAATTTCTCAATCCCGTGAGAAAAACAGAAGGCAGGATCCATCACGAAAAAACGGACGCGGAGAGGAGAGGAGAGGAGAGAATCAGGGATTATGCGCAAAAATGGTGATATGGGTAAAATCAAATCGGGATATTATGCCGTCTAATCAAATTCAAAAATTATTTCTTATTTATTGGGTAACCTTCCTTTTCGGTAACCGTCTTGAACGCTGCCATCAGCTGGCGGGTGACCGGGCCCGGCTTCCCGGTCCCTATGACGCGGCCATCCACCCAGGTGATCGGGGCCACTTCGGCAGCAGTCCCCGTGCAGATGAGCTCGTCTGCTGTGTAGAGATCGAAGTACCCGAGGTTCTGCTCCTTGACCGTAATGCCCAGGGACTTGGCGATCTCCAGGAGGACCATGCGGGTAACGCCGCGAAGGTTGTTGAGTGTCGGAGGCGTAATGATCTCCCCGTTCTTGACGATATACAGGTTGTCACCCGATCCTTCGGAGAGATAGCCATTCGTGTCGAAGAAGATCGCTTCGTCCCCACCCTTATAGTTCGCCTCGATCTTGGCAAGGATGTTGTTGAGGTAGTTGAGGCTCTTGACATTGGGCGGGAGGCATTCAGCCGGGTTGCGCCGGATCGAGACCGTGATACCCCTGAGTCCTTTCTCGTACAGGTCGCCATACATTGCACCCCAGGTGACAGCAATGATGATGACCGATGCGGTCTTGCACCTGCGGGGATCCAAGCCAAGGTCCCCGACACCCCGGGTGATGATCGGGCGGATATAGGCATCCGTGAGATTGTTTTTCCGGAGCGTCTCGCAGATTGCCTCTGTCATCTCCTCCTTTGTTATCGGGCAGTGAATATCGATGGTCTTTGCCGAGTCATAGAGCCGGTCGATATGCTCCTTTAACCGGAAGATCCGGCCATTGTAGGCCCGGATACCCTCGAACACCCCGTCGCCATACAGAAAACCGTGATCGAAAACAGAAACCTTTGCCTGGTCGTCCGGAACGTACTTCCCGTCAATGTAAATGATCATAGATATCTTTGTGGGGCGCCCGGGGTTTTGTAGTTTTTTCTTTTGTTCAGAAAAACCATACGAATATTAATATTGTACGGGACACCAGAGCACACTGACAGACTTCAATTTGGAGAAGAAAATATGGCATCTTTGATAAAATGCCTCATTTCCGATAGCCCGAAACCAGCAGATTCCAGTGGAGAGGATATCTTCAGGAGCATTTTCGAACAGATCCAGACTGGAATTTTTATTGTGGATGCAAAAGACCACATCATCCTTGACGCCAACCCGAACGCCATGTCCCTGCTCGGACGGGCAAAAGGGGATCTCCTTGGCAACAGCTGCCATGAATTCATCTGCCCGGCAAAATGCGGGGAATGCCCAATATCCGACTTTCACCGTGAGGTGCGCAATACGGAACAGATCGTAATCAACTCAAATGGCGAGAAGATCCCGGTTATAAAAACCGTTGCCAGAGTGAAGATCCATGACAAGGATTACCTCGTTGAAAGCTTTGTCGATATCCGGGACCAGAAAAAATCCGAAGAACGAAAAGTTGCCCTTATTGCGTTCATGAACGAAGCGGTGATGCGGGTTCGGAAACCACTCGAACTGACACGGCAGAGCCTGCAGGTTCTTGCAGATCAGGCCAAAAGTGGCGATTATGATGCAGAAGATATCCGCATGGAACTCCAGCTCCATGCCAACAACATCGCACAGATGGTAAAAACATTAGAAGACCTAAGCGAACAGGCGGTCAAAGAGCAGGGTATCAAAATACCGGAACATTTCACGAATTTTTGCATTGGGAAGTGAGAGGAGTTGCCAACCGATTCCCTCATGCTTGAAGAAGAAGACAGTCAGCTGTACCTGATGCTGTCGGAGCCGGGCCGCGTCCATGATATGACCATGGCGGTCCTGAAAAAGACCCTGGCTGCCGGGTGCATTCCCCTCATTATCACAGTCAACCAGCCGTACAAAGTGATGGTCAAGACCAATGCCCGTGAGGATATCGGGCAGGAAAAATTCTATGTCGTTGATGCAGTTACCCAGTATTCCGGGGGAACGCCGACACCAGGGCCGCAGGTCCGGTACGTAACCAATCCCTCGAACCTCACCGATCTCGGTATTGCTATTACCGAATTCTTAAAGCAGATGCCGGACGCGAAAAAATGTATCATATTCGATTCCGTCAGCATGCTGCTCATCCATATCCCGACTGCCACCGCCTCCAAGTTCCTCCATTTTGTCGTGAACAAACTCAAACTTTCGGATATATCCGGTATTTTCCTCTGCGTTGAGAAAGGTCTCGATCCGGTCATCCTCTCCCAGATGTCCGCCTTCGTCGACAAGGTCGTGGACTTCGAATCGGAGGGAAAATGACCGTAGGAACAGGATACGGACGCCAAAAAACAGGTTAACTCAGGATTTGTCGTCACTTCCGCCGGCACCGGTCCACGAAATGCGCAAACATGCCGGCACTCGCAACCGGGTGGAGGTGCGTGTAACTCCCGAGCGTTTTCTTCACAACCGCACCGTCAAGGTTGTCATGGATCCCGATTCCCCGGGAAAGCGTGTAGGCAAACCGGGTATCCGGGGCGAGAACAACCTCAGAATAATGGAACTCATGGCCCCGGAATGTGGCTTTGCCAAAGGGTGAATCCGCAGAACAGGTTCCTTCAACATAGCTGACAACCCTGCGGGCCGGCATCCGGGTCTCTCCGGAGAAAACCCCGCACATTGCAAACGATGTATCCTGCTCCGCCCCGTGCCATCCTTTTTTCAAGGTTATCCTGTCAGTAAGGTACATCAGGCCCCCGCATTCGGCATACACCGGCTTGCTGTTCCCCACGGTCTCCCGGATCGCCTCCCGCATCCGGTCGTTCTTCTCCAGTTCGGCGCCGAAGAGTTCCGGGTATCCCCCACCAATAATATAGCCATCGGCTTCCGGCAGCCGGTCATGAACGGGACTGAAGGGAACATAAGAAGCCCCCAGCGAGTGCAGGATATCGAAAAGGTCGGCGTAATAGAAATTGAACGCCTCATCGAGCGCTATCCCGAGGGTCACGTCCTGCTCCGGCTTCTTGTCAAAAATGGACAACGAGGGGGGAGCAACCGGGGCATCTTTCATGAGCGCCCTGAATGCATCCAGATCAACATAGTCCGCGATCAGGTCCGTGATGGTCCTGATCCGGTCCTCGAACTCCCCGCTTCGGGACCCTTCCCGGTACGGGACAAGCCCGAGGTGACGCATGGCAAGCTGCATCTCGTCCATGCGGGGGATGGCGCCGATCACCGGGACATCACAGTAATGCTCGATTGCCGTGAGGGCTTTTGCCTTGTGCTGCTCCCCCTTGATATTGTTGAGGATGACTCCTGCGATGTTCACATCGGGATCGAACATCTGGAACCCTTTGACAACCGCCGCCGCACTCCGGGTGATGCTCTGGGCGGAGACAACGAGAACTACCGGGATATCGAGCGCTTTTGCAACCGCCGCTGTGCTCCCCGTATCGGTGAGGGCCTCTGCCCCTTCGTAAAGCCCCCGGACGCCTTCGATGATGGCGATATCCGCGTCCCGGCACCCGTACGAAAAGATATCCCGTACCTGCGGACCCGAGAGGGCGAAGCTATCCAGGTTCCGGCAGGGCCGGCCCGAGACTGCGGAAAGGTAGGAGGGATCGATGTAATCCATCCCCACCTTGAAGGTCTGGATCCGGTCGGTTTTTGATAGGAGGGCCGCGAGAGCCAGCGTGATGCTCGTCTTCCCGCTGCCGGACCGGTCACCTGATATGAGGACCTGCTTCATACGAGGCTCCGGAGAACAGCGCCGAACTCACTCTCCACAATAGCCGTAACGCCAAGCGTCTTCGGGTGGAGGTCGACTTCCACCATCACGTGTTTGTGGCCGAGATCCCGAAGCGGCTCGACCTGACGGGGCCCGTTGGTTATCGAGAAACATTCAATCCTTTGCATATATTCCGGGGGAATGGCGTGGGGAACACCCGTGATGAGAGCAAAATCGGGTTTGATCTCTGCAAGCTCTTTTCCAAGCGCCTCACCGTTTGCCCCGTATTCATCCAGTGCCCCGAGAAGCCGGGGAGTAACGCCACGGGCAGTCATCTCCTCAAGGATCCGCTGGGCATCCTCCCGGACCTTAGGGAGGCCCCGCTGGTCAAGGTTGGCGATGTACGTGATGTCAGCATCCGGGCAGGCATCGTGGAGCGCGATGAGCGCATCGGAGAACATGTACGCGGTCTCTTTCTTTGCATTGAGGATCGCAACGCCTTTCTTTCCCGCCCGTGCGAGGTCGAGGATGCGCTGTGCCGCAATATGTTTCAGATCGCCCCGTGAAGGCTCAATGTATGCCTTGCAGGCTGCCCCCCGGAGCCGCTCGACTTCGTTGGCCTTCTCCATCATGTACCGCTGACGGGTCATCTCTTCTTCAGAGATCCACCCGGCTTCCGCTGCCGCTTCCAGCGTCTTTAGCACCCCGGCGATATTCTCCGGGTAACCGGCGTGGATGTCTACTGCTATGGTCGGCGTGGTAATACCCGCCCCGTCAATGGCGGACTGGAGATCCTCGCCAATGATCATGGAGACACAGGTCCCGATGACGGCAATCCGCCCGGGAGTGAAATGATCCTCGGCATACCGGAGAACCTCTTCGAGCGGGTTCTGGCCCCCGAAGATAAATTCATTGTCGGCAAGGGAGGTGGTCAGGACACGCATCCCGTCCTCTTCGAGAAGACGGGCATGTTTGAATGAACAGCCGGATGGTCCGTGCAGGACGGATACGCCCACTTTGAGATCGCGGGCCGTATACAGGGCGGCGACAATCGAACTGGGCCGGGGGTGCATGGATTTCATTTTTTCATCTCCAGGTTTTTACAGCAAGGACTATGGAACCCTGGTTAGTTTTGTCTTTTGCAAGGGAATAGCCTTCTTCAAGATTAGCGGCGCTGGCGGAAATGTACGGTGCCAGCCGCCAGTACTCGGGAGTTTCCCGGGCGGGAAGGTCGCCCACCCAGATAACCCGGTGCGGCTGCACGGATTCGATGGCCGTAAGGATCTGTGCGGGAGAGAAGCCTTCGCAGACCGCACCATCGCCACGGGCCTTGCCGATAACAAGGGTAATTTCCGAGTTTCCCGAGAGCAGCCGGGCATACCGGGCCGCATCCTGAGTGGTTTCTGCATTCGTCCCGCTGTTGGCGTTATCAACAACAATGATGCCATTTTCATACGAGGTTGACATCCGGCCGGGAAGAGCGGCAAAGGACGCAAGCGGGGCTGGATCGAATCCGAGAAGAACTGCGGCTGTAGCGGCAAGTTCCAGGGGTGTCCGGTATGAGGAGAGAAGGAGAAGGGAGTTGCTGAACTGGTACTCCATCCCCATATACGAGACCCGGCATGTTGTTCCTTCGACCGAGACCATATCATCCGAGTGCACGGTTCCCGACCGGTTGTTTCGCGGGAGATTGCCGGTAACAAGGAGTGTTTCCGAATTCCGTGCCGAGGCCAGCTTCGCGGCAACGGCATGTTTCTTCCCGGCCGCAAAGGAGTAGTCCTCACCGGAAGTTATGATCGCAAGCGTTCCCGCGCCGGTGACGCCAAGGGATTCCTCGGCAATGAGCCAGCCGCCGATCTCCTTTGCAAGCCCGGCTGCATGAAGGACCGATGTCGGCGTAATGCTGCTGCGCGAGACAAACTCCTTTTCCGGGAACCGCCAGGTCCCGGAAGAGGTATGGAGTATTCCCCGGCCGGGAAGGAGCGAGGCAAGGGCATGGGCGGTCGTTGTCTTTCCCCGGGAGCCGGTGATCTCGATCATGGGGCGGGGAACGTCGCTCCCCAGCAGCTGCCGTACCGCTTCGTGATGGGTGATGACCGGGATGCTGGTATTTTTGAGGAGGATATGATCCGGGTCGAGATGGACGGGAGCTGCGATCAGATCATACGTCCGCAAGCGGGCCGTTTCCACGCTGACGGTTCCTCCGGTTCCGCGGTACACATCCACGAGGACTACGTCATCGCCACGGGCAGCCAGCGCCCGCCCTAGTGCATCCCCGCCATGGATCGAATCCAGAACCAGGATGTGCATAAAAAAAGAGTTCAGATGAGTGCGAGCGCCTTTGTCGCGTTCTTCACCATCAGGTCAGCAAGCAGGGGATCGCTGCCGATAGGTTCGGCATAAACCAGGGGTACGGTCTTGCCGTTCAGCGTAAAGCTGCCCTTTTTTACCCCTTCCGGAAGGCCGATCTCCCCGGGAATGTCTTTCTCGATATGAACGCCTTTTGCCAGGAACAGGGGGACCACGACAAGGGATTCGATCTGTTCGTGCCGGAAGGCTTCAAGCGAGTCCTTGATGGAGGGCTTGTTCATATTCATGAAGCCGCATTTTACAATGAAACCCGGATTTTTTTCCTTGATGAATGCTGCGGTTTTCTCGACAAGTTCCTGGTTGTAGGGCATCGTGCTTCCGTGTCCTACGAGTAACATTCCCTTCTTACTCATTATGTAACCTCAGTGTTGTGATTGCAGCATTTTTATCAGGGAATCGAACGCTCGCGATCCCCATCTAATCACGCTGTATGAAAAATGGGTACTGATCGTAATAATTTTTATCGGATTGATCCTGGTATTCGTATGAATTATTCCGGGATTGCATCGTCATGCACCTTGCACGAAAGGGATTATCTGAGGTCATCCATATTTCAGGAAGATTCCATAGGACACTTCCGGCTTCCCGGTCCCGGACCGCAAACGGAAAGGGGCAGGTACCAGTAACCTGCGACCGACCACGGGACCGGTGATCCCGGGCCGGGGTTCACCCTCACAACGCGGGCACATAATATGCAAAGAAATTTGTTCCAGCACTATCAACAGATATGAACTCATGATGGACGCATTCGAGCGCTTCGGCTTGCTCATCAATGACCGGATCGTCAGGACACCGATCGCGATAGCATCAATGGCCGGCATCGTAGACGGTGCCTACGCGCTTGAACGTGCGCAGAACGCGGGTCTCGCATTTATCGGGGGCTATTCCATAGACGGGCCAACCCTGGATGCGGCAAAGGTGATCTCGGTTGACGGGGAACGCAAGGAGTTCGTATATGATAACCCGGTCGAGGAACTCAAAAAGCAGATCGCAATAACCAGCGGGAGCACGCTTATCCTTGGACTCAATCTCCGGGGAACAACACCCGAAGCATTTGCCTCCATTGCGGAAGCACTCGGCGACAGCGTTGTATACGAGATCGATGCCCACTGCCGGCAGCCGGCGATGGTTGCGGCGGGATGCGGGGAATACTATCTCAAAAACCAGCAGAAACTTGCCAATGCAGTCCGGGCGCTCAAGGCAAAAGGGGTGACCGTCTCGGTAAAGGTCCGGGCCGGTGTTGCCGAGGATGACCGGGTTCTTGCCCGGAACCTCTGGTCGGCCGGTGCCGACATCCTGCACATCGATCTCATGGATTTCGGGTCGGCAAAACTCCGGCAGATCCGGAACAGCTGCCCGCTCTTCATCATCGCCAACAACTCCATCAACACCTTCGACCGGATGCGCGAGATGCTCTCCCACGGGGCCGACATGGTCTCGCTGGCCCGCAAATCGGACGAGCGGACCCTGGCCGGGCTCGATGCCGCCATCTCCCGCTACGCTGACGAAGACGGCTGGTACAACTCGCCCAAGCAGCTCTGCCGGGGCGGCGATGTCCGCTCCCTGACATTCTGCTGCATGCCAGTAAAAGAGTGCCCACTTATCCCGGCGTTATCCCGCCTGGCCATACCCAAGGATGAGTATATCGCCATGAAACTGGATTCCGTAAAAAGCACTCCTCTCGAAGAGGGAAAACAGACCTGTTTTGGCAGCCTTACCTGGTGCTGCAAGACCTCCTCCCCCTGCATGTTCCGGGACATGACTCTCAAACAAACCGGCATTTCAAAGAAAGAATATATGCGCCTGAAGCGTGATCTTTCAGATACGATAATGAGCCGTGTTTTTCATGACGTGCCTCCCTTTGAAAACCGCTGAACGGGCACAGATGGCAATGATGCTGGAGGTCTGTGCCTACCCCAAACCGGGCAACGTGGACCGATGCCACGATTATCCCGAGACCTGCCTTGAACACTTCCTTGCATCGGTGATATTCGCCCGTCCCGCCCTTGAGGAAGCCGCCACCGGGAAAGGGAGGATCGGCGAGATTATCAAGCACGCAGTCCGGGACACCAACTGCCACTCGGGGGGAAACACCCATTTCGGGGCATTCATCCTTCTCATCCCGCTTGTATACGGCAACGATATTCCCGGGGCGATGAACGCGATCTCCCGGACCGAAACTTCCGACGCGGTAGCTTTTTACAAGGCGTTTGCCATGACCTCGGTGAAGATGAACGCAACCGATGATCTGGACGTCAACGATCCCCATACCCTGACCATGATCCGGGACCGGGACATGAACCTCCTTGACGTGATGCAGCATTCTGCACCGCACGACATGGTGGCCCGCGAGTGGGTGACCGGCTTTCCCCTCACAAGAAGGGGGGCGGACCTGCTCTTGCAGGCCGGACCCGGCAGACAGTCGATTGTCAACATGTTCATGTCAATTCTTGCAACCGAGCCGGACACGTTCATCATCAAGAAGCATGGCAGGGAAACCGCTTTGCAGACAATGGCATCTGCACGGGAAGTCCTGGAAGGGAAGAGGTCCATCCAGGATTTCGATGCGGAATGCATTGCAAACGATATCAACCCGGGCTCTATTGCGGATATCACGATTGCGGCTATCTATGTAGCTCTTGGCGAGGGATGGTCATGGGACTCCTGAAAGGTGGGATCAACGAGATCATTGCCACTACAGCCACTAACGCGGCGCCCATGGGAATCCATTTCCGGGACAAAAAAGCCACAATGGTGCTCTTTGCCGGGAGCCACACGGCAGAAAATATCGAGAGGGATCGTTGGGTGGTCGCTAATTTCGTGTACGATCCCCTGCTGTACGTGAAAACAGCGTTTGAGGATCTGCCTTTTGAGGCTTTTTGTGAGGAGCCCGTTGAAGGAAAGACCATGCTCCGGCTTGCGGCAGCCGATGCGTGGGCTGCATATTCCGTTTCCATCGGGCACCGGGCAAAGGATGTAATGACCGTCACCCTCACGCTGGAAAAAGAGATCATTGAGAATGTGGCAGTCCACCCGGTGAACCGTGGCTTCAACAGTATCATCGATGCAACCGTGCACGCTACCCGGTATGCTGAAAACCGCGATCCCGAACTTAAAAAACTCATCGACTACCATGCAGGTATTATCCGGAAGTGCGGGGGAAAGGCAGAGATCGCGGCCCTCGAAGAGTTGCTGTCATATCTCAAATAAGGGAAAATCGGTGCCGGAACACCCGGTTTTGATTTTTAAATGAGAATCCGGCTATACATTTATAAATAAAGATCGCTTCTTTTGATTACAGGATACCAGATATCCGCAAATCCTGATCTCCGGTGAGAACTCCCATGCGGCCGCTTTCCCCTCAAAAACAGACGATCTACGACATCTGTATCATCGTGAGCGTTATAGCGGCGGCAGTGATCACCTGGGTCAGTCTGAACCGAGGCATTTATGAGGTCTTTCCGTACTTTTATCTCATCCCGATAGTCCTTCTCGCATTCTCCCGGCCGAGACTGAGCATTTACGGGACCGTGGGAATCGGCTGGCTGTACTTTGCCATTGTATTCATCATAGGTCTGCCGGATATGCGGACATATACGCTTGCAACGGTCTGGTTCTATATCTTTGTCTCGCTCGGGGTTCTCATCTCAACCTATGCTCAGGTATATCGTAAAGAGGGGGAGCGGACCTGTGGGTCCTATTACAATTCCCAGGCCGGAGCTTTCAGTTACGACCGGGAAACGTTCAGGATCCGGGAAACCAACAAGAAATTCGCCCATATGATGCGGTATGAGATCGATGAACTCCAGCAGAAATCCCTCACAGATCTGATCCCGGATACATCCGAGCGCGACAGATTCATTGCAAAAGTCCGGGATCTCCACCGGGTGGGAGACATCGAAGTCCGGTTCCAAGCTTGGGATAAGAGCCTGCGGTGGGCACTGGTGTCGGCAGCTGAGACCGGGGAACCAGCGGTCATCTGTACCGCTGTCGACATTACCGACAACAAGCTCTCGCAGGACGCAATTACCCAGGCCAACAAGAAGCTCAACCTGCTCAACAACGTGACGCGCCACGACATCCTCAACCAGCTGACAGCACTCATCGGGTACCTGGAACTTTCCCACCAGGACACAACGGATCCGAAGATGCTAAAATACATAGAAAAGGAAGAGAAGGCAGCAAGCGCGATCCGGAACCAGATCCTCTTCACCCGCGATTACCAGAACATCGGGGTTCACTCCCCCCAGTGGCAGCATATCTCGGAAACGATAGCCCTTGCATCGGCAACTATCGACCCGAGAAAGGTCTTCATCGAGGTCTCGCTGCCACCCATCGAGGTTTACGCCGACCCGCTTCTTGAAAAGGTGTTCTACAATCTTCTCGACAATTCACTCCGTCACGGGGAGCATGTGACCGAGATCAAAATCCGGTCTGAAGAGAAAGAAGACGGCGTCGATATCCTGTTCGAGGATAACGGGGCGGGGATTCCGGATGCCCAGAAAGAGAAAATTTTCCGTCGGGAATACTTCAAGAATACCGGGTTTGGCCTGTTCCTCACCCGGGAGATCCTTGCAATCACCAACCTCACGATAACCGAGAACGGAACCTGTGGCAAGGGTGCACGGTTCGTCATTCATGTACCCCGGGAAGCCTGTCGCCGGATAATTCAGGATTAGTCATTTCTGCCGTTTACAGAGGCCGGGATTACAGCAAATTCATTGAGGTAACGATCGAGATCGTTCTTAAAAAAGAATGAAGCGATTTTATGAAAATGTTCCCAAAAAAATGAACATGCAACGAGAATCCTGCGCACCATATCCGGTTATTCATGGATACGAACAGGACCGGTTCAACAGACTCTCGGCACCGGGTCGCCCATGGGTGGCTCGATGAAACGCTCGCCGCCGATTGCCGTCTCCATGATCACGTGAGCGCCCGCTTCGACACGGCCGACGATGGTTGCTTCTTTCCCGTAGGGATGCGACCGGAGGGCCGCGAGAATCGCTTCGGCATCGGAGGCCGGGACACCCATGACCACTTTGCCCTCATTAGCAACTTCGAGCGGGTCGATACCCAGCATGGCGGCAGCACTCTTCACGTTCTTGCGAACCGGGATTTTCTCTTCCTGGATCCGCACACAGACTCCGCTTTTTCTCGCCATCTCATTGATGGCATTGGCAAACCCGCCGCGGGTGGGATCCTTCATGGCATGGATGGTCCCTGTATCGAGGACATTTTCCATCATCTTCCAAAGCGGGGCAACATCGGACTTGATCTGTTCGCCAAGGTCGAACCCCTCCCGGTGGGCCATGATGGCAAGACCATGGTCACCCAGAGTACCGGAAACTATGATCACATCTCCGGGAACAAGGCCGTTGTCGCGGACAACCGTCTTTGCAATGCCGATACCGGCAGTATTGATGGCTATCCCGTCAAGGGCCCCGCGTTCCATGACTTTGGTATCTCCCGTGACCAGGTTCGCGCCGGATTCCCCGAGCGCTTCATCCATGGATGCCACAATCCGGGCAAGGTCGTCGACCTCAAAACCTTCCTCAATGATCATGCCGCAGGAGAGGGCGATGGGCCGGCCGCCCATCATGGCGAGATCGTTGATTGTCCCCGAGACCGCGATCCTGCCGATGTCCCCGCCCGGGAAAAAGATCGGGCGGACTACATGGGAATCCGTGGTGAATACGAGGTTCGCACCATTGAACGGGATTACCGCACCGTCATCCATGGCCTCAAGGCCGATCCCACCGGCATTATTGTTGCGGAACTTTGTGAGCGTCTGGAGCAGCTCCGCCATCACTTCGCCGCCGGCGCCATGCATCATATTGACTTTCATCTAATCTTCCACCTCGATCTCAACATTCGTGACAACAATCTCCCGACCTTTGACGAGTTCCGGAAGCGCCCCGCATTTCGGGCAGACAAAAATTTCTTCGCCGGAATAACCGCAGACACACTTTGACTGGGGTGCGGTCTCGTGGCATTCGAGCACGGTCGATGCAAACAGGGGATCGTCTTCCCTGATGGTATCGAACAGGAAGGTCACCTGCTCCGGGTTCACCATCGCCATCTTCCCCACTCCAACGCTGACCTTTTTGACCCGCGTGGCATTATTGTCGATTGCGGCCTTGCGGGATGTAGCATAGAGGTCATACGCAATGGAGTACTCGTGCATTATTCCTCCAGTGCCGCGTACACCTGCTTGAAGATCTCCAGGGTCTCGAGCCCTTCCTCGCGGGACAGGCGCTGGATTGCAAAGCCGACATGGACAAGGACATATTCCCCGACTTTTACGTCAACCAGATCGAGGCGGACTTCCTGCTTGAGATCGCCGTAATCCACCAGGCCGATATTGCCGTCTCGTATTTCAAGCACTTCTGCGGGAACTGCAACACACATCGAAGATCCTCTAAAAATATCTATTGAGTACGTGGGCGGTTCAACCACATAAAAACAGTGATTTGGGTCCGGGACCGGTAAACCAGCAGTTGTCGGACAACAACGTTGAACAAAAGAAAGGGCAATTTTGAAAAATTCCCAAAACCAGACGCCGGGGAAGAGATTTGAACTCTTGAGGTGCAGGGCACCAGTAGCTTTCAAGGCTACCGCCTTCCCGGACTAGACTACCCCGGCAGTGCTCCATATGTTGGCTCTGGGATATAAAAAAGGCTTCTTATCGCGGGCAGGAAATGACAACTGACCCGGATTACCGGAACCGGCTCGCCCCGATCATTGCCAGACCGGCTGCGATAATCCCAATACATAAGGCCGGGGAGGATTTTGGCGTGGGCTGGGTTTCCGGAACCTCCATGGCGGCGAAAGGTGCAGGAACGGACTGGCTGAAAACAACGGAATTGACATTCTCGCCAAACAGGAAAACATCGCCGCTTATCCCGGACTTGTAAGGATATACCTTCACATAGATCGTCTTGCCTTTGCCCTGGAACTCGGCCATCTCGGGATTGAACTCCCCCTGATCGTTCACGGTGTGGAGGAGCCCTTTATCATCGATATATTCTATCACCCAGTCAATCGAAGATGAGGTGTATAACGTTACCGGCCCGGACCCGGCCCGGACAACAAAGAAGGCGGGACGATCCCGGGATGCCCTGGCATGGGCTGAAGCCAAGATCTCGATAGGGGTTGTGGACTCGCCGGGGGTTACTGCAAGAGATTGGCGCTCGTCAAGAACGGAAATGATACGTGACCCGAGGTATCCTTTTGCATCCGTGAAACTTATCTCATAATCATCGGGGCCGTGAATCGGGACATCTACCGCAAAATCCCCGGCATAATTGGTGTTCACGTAGGCAGGCCCGAAAACAGCAGAGTTGTCCGATCCGATCACTTCAATCTGGATGCCGGAACTGGCATCATTTTTAACCGTACCGGCTATGTAAATTTTTCCGTTGTAATATTGCGTTTTTTGGGATGAGAGGAAAATTTCATCCGAACGATCGACAAGCTGCACGAGACGCATGGTTATCGAATTTCCGAGACCGTTTGCCGGGACCTCCACCTTATATATCCCTTTTTTAAGGCCGGTGGTATCAAAGACTGCCCGGAACGACCTGTCTTCCTGGATATACGCAATCTTTCGCTGGATCTCCGAGGAAGAGGTTACCTGATAATAGAGGACTACGTCTATCGGAGTCCCGATACCAAACGTTGTCGTTCCTGTTACAACAAGGGGTTTTCCCACTGCAAGTGTATCCGGGGCATCGATATTGACCTGGTACGCCGAAACGACTGCAATGAGAAAGAATAGTCCCATCACGAACAGGACGAACTTTTTCATCATACAGAATCAACTAGTAGGATGTTAATGATTTCTGAATTGAAAGAAAAACCCCTGGCCTCGTGGAAAGGATCCGAGCGTTACGGGCAGGAATTACTCGACTGCCTTACGATAATTTTTAAAAGTGCCGGCTGTACATGGTCGAAATGCCGGATGTGCAGTTACCGCAACGAGCGGTATGGGGAGCAGTCGTGCGATGCCCTGCTCGATCACCTCCGGGCCCAGCTTGGATGGATCCTGGACGAATACAATGTCGCAGATTTCCGGATGGTCAAGATATTCACTTCGGGGAGCTTTTTTGATCCGGCCGAAGTACCGCGGGAATTCCTTGCCGATATCGCGACCGCATTCCGGGGTAAACTGATTGTTGCAGAAACCCGGCCGGAATATATCCGGGAGGAGGTCCTTCGCCCGTTTATTGAAAAGATCGATGACGGCAGCTGGAAAATGCCACTTTATTGCGCGGTTGGTCTTGAAACGAGCAACGATGAAATCCGGGAAAAGTGCATCCGGAAAGGCTTCACGTTTGCGGATTTCAAAGATGCGGCACGAATTGCCCACGCGGCCGGTGCCGGGGTGAAGGCATATCTCCTGCACAAGCCGCTTTTCCTGACTGAAAAAGAAGCCCTCGATGACATGAAGACATCCATCAGGGATGCTGCTGAATATGCAGAGATCATCTCCATGAACCCCTGCACAGTCCAACGGAAGACCGAACTCGAATTCTACTGGAAGCGGGGAGCGTACCGCCCGCCCTATCTCTGGAGCATCCTTACTCTCTTGAAGGAATCGCCCGTCCATATGACCTGCGATCCCCTCGGAGGCGGCCAGAAACGCGGACCGCACAACTGCGGGAAATGCGACTATGAACTGGTCAAAGGGATACGGGATTATTCACTCAATGCCGACCGGGAACTGGTCAATGCCCTCCTCGAAACCGACTGCGACTGTAAGAATGAGTGGAAGAATGTTCTCGCAAACGAGAAGCCTTACTGTATGCCGCTGACACGGTGAAAAGCCAGCATTTTTGGAGACCCGATTTTTATTTTTAATTTCAGTAGTTTGTGTGGGTGACACCAACACGCCCTTTGATTTCCTTGTTTTTTCGTCATTTATTATATTGGGCTGATTTGACTGCTCATAAGAAAACATCAAACCGGTTGTTCATACACTCCATTGGACGGAGGATAAATTGCCACCGATCCACATGCCGGGGCATCCCCCACATAATGGTAGTTTCTAATAACGTTCAATAAAAATTCTTAAAATGATGGCAGGGTTAGACACACGGGTTAATAGATATCAATTGAAAAACAAAATCAGGATTTCTTCAAAGCCGAAAAATGAGTGAATCTGTGCGGGGTTGAAGGATATTCTGTCGGGCGGGATCTTATTTTCCGGTCCCCGCGCCGCTCTGGATCTCCAGCTGGCGTGCCAGTAGCGGTAGGAAGGTACCTGCATCGGAGACGATCCCGATAGCCTGCGTGGTTCCCCGGTCCATCAGTTTCGTGAGATGTGCGGGGTTGATGTCAACGCAGACCGTTTTGACATTCGAGGGCAGGCAGTTCCCGACCGCGATTGAATGGAGAAGCGTTGCTACCATCAGCACCATATTGCATCCCCGAATATGCTCCCGCATCGCATCCTGTGCATCCATGACATCCTGGATAACATCGGGAAGAGGCCCGTCGTCACGGATCGAACCAGCCAGAACAAACGGGACATTCTTCTTCACGCACTCGTACATGATCCCTCCGGTAATCACACCATTCTCGACCGCGTTCTTAATGGACCCGGCGCGCATGATCTCGCTGATAGCATAGAGGTGGTGCCGGTGCCCCCCCATGACGGGCTTGCCGGTCGAGATATCCATGCCAAGCGATGTGCCGTAAAGATTGTACTCGATGTCGTGGGTTGCAAGAGCATTGCCCGCGAAGAGGACATCAACATACCCATCGCGGATCATGCCGGCCAGGGCCTTGTCGGCACCGGTATGGATGATGGCCGGGCCACCGACAAGAGCTATCTTGCCGCCGTTCTTGTGCACATCCAGGATCTCTTTTGCGATCCTTGCAATGAGCGTCTCACTCGGACGTTCAGGAGAAACGGTCCCGTGCATGAACTCAAACGTGCTCTCCTCTCGGGGCCTCTGAGGATAACTTACGCTCACCCCTTGTTCACCAACCACTACACGATCGCCTTTCCGGATCTTTCCAAGAGCGGTGGCAACAGCATGTTTCTTTGCAGGATCAACAACGATAAGGAAGTCCATCTCAATGGCTTCAACGGGTATCCATTCCCCGCCGCACTTGACCTGGGTGGGATGGTTGCTTGTTGTGTAAAATCCCGTCGGCACCACCCGGTCGGACTCCGCAGGGACAAGGTAGACATCTTTTACTTCGACAGGTCGGGCTCCGAGCCGGTGGAGTTCGGAAAGGATTGCCTGGAGTTTATCTTTGCTGGAAGCGCCGACGCGGAGGCGGGCATAGCTGGAATCGGTCTTCTTTTTCCCGATATCGAATACGAGAATCTCGAAATTCCCGCCCATGTCCATGATCCGGTCGAAGAGCTGCGTCATAATTCCCGAGTCAATGATATGACCCTGCAGTTCGATCTCCTGCGACTCCACCATAGTAGTAGGATCTTTGGCGGGGCACCTTATATTGATTCCTCAAAAAGGACTGGAATGTGCCCGATTTCCGGGGATTGCCATGAATTGGGGGTGATTGGGTTTGCCGGAGATGCCTTATTGCGGCTACCTGCCCGGATAAACCTGCATGAATTCCTCAGCAGCAGCCCGGTCGGCCCGGGTATTGACATTCAGGGCCAGCCGAGGTTCGTCGAGCAGCAGGGATAACTCATCCTGGACCTGATCGATCCGGTCGCCGCGAAGAATGTTGACCCCGGCCGGGCACGCTTCAATACCTTTGATGTGTTCCCGGTAGGGCATACCCCCTCGACAGGATTTCACGAGAACGGAAGGTATCCAGACAGACAATGCATCTTGGTTACACACCATATAAGTGCGGTGGATCGATTGAATAATCTCATGCGTTATGCAGGGTATATCCGATACGCTGACGAACAGTGGATCTTTTTCCTCCAGTTCCGTAACGATCCCGACCATATCCTCAACATAACCAGTGCCCCGGGTTTTATAACAGGAAATCCCCTGCGCCCGGCACCAGTTGAGAGTCATGGGGGTTTTTGGCGATGCTGCAACGACAACCTTGCAGCCTGCACGGGTGAAGGCATCTATAACATGGGCGATCATGGGTTTGCCGCATATGGTGATGAGCGGTTTCTCCCCAAGGTTAAGGCGGGTTCCAGCACCGCCCGCCATGATCAGTGCATGCATGCGGCCAGCGCCTCAACAAGTACCCGGTTCTCCTCTCGGGTTCGGACGGCGACCCGGATACAGGAGGGGAGACCAAACGATGTACAGTCCCGGACAAGAACATCCAGCCCGGCTAATTCATTACAAATCTGCGACACGTCCCGCTTGCAGTTGACAAGAAGATAATTGACACAGGAAGGCTGGCATAAAAGACCCAGATTGCCAAGTTCCTGTTCGAGCCATTCGCGTTCCTGCCCGATCTTCCTTCGCGAATCAGCCAGGTCGTCCATATGGAGGAGGGCCTGCAAGGCATATGCCTCGGCATACGAATTTACGGTCCAGGGCGAGCGGGCAGTCTCGATCCGCTCGATAATATCGGGATCTCCGAACCCGTACCCGAACCGGATGCCCGGGACCGAGAAGCATTTGGTCAGGGATCGCAGGACAAAGAGACACGGGTCGCGGATATCGGCAACACTCGATCCGGGCTCGGTAAGTTCGATGAACGCCTCATCACAGAACAGCAGGCTTCCGTTTCGTTTTGCAGATTCAAGATGGGCGAGCACGGAGTCTTTACTGAGCAGGATACCGGTGGGACTGTTGGGATTGCAGAGGAACCGGATATCGGCATGATCGGGGTCCGGGCTGCGTTTTCCCCCGGCAAGACGGGCCGATAATTCATATTCCCCGAACGTGGGGGGCTCTATGAAAAATGTTTTCCGGGAACCGTGACGTCCCAGTTCAACTGAACAGAATACCCGGATGATCTCTACGGATCCATTACCTACGCAGATCTCTTTCGGATTTCGATGGAAAATATGCGCGATCCGTTCCTTGAGTTCATGATAGGAATCATCAGGATACGATGAAAGGGACTCCGGATCGCAGTGCCATTCGAACATGGGGGGAAACGGATTGACACTCGCGCTGAAATCCAGCACTTTTTTTTGAGTTTTTTCCTGCTGTCGCTTTCCTGTTCCCCCGTGCACAACCCGTTTTGGAAAGTCAACCGCCATAAAATTCCGCTCGTTTCCCGGAATAGTTGGTTAAACTGTCTTAAATGCATTTTGAACAGTCGGACGCAATCAAAGCAAAAGCTATTTATACCTACATGTGTTATGTTGATTCATCTGGTTAAGTCAGACACAAGAGTTCTCTATGTCTGACATATGAATGACAGATGCCAGACATATGTCAGAAATAGGAGATACAATGATGCAAAGAATCACGCTCCGGTTGCCCGAACAGCAGATAAACCTGCTCCAGCAGATGGTAGACTCGGGTGAATATCCCAATGTATCAGAAGCCGTAAGGGCAGCAGTCCGTGAACTTGTTGAAAAGCGTGCAAGTCGTGTCCTGAAGGAAAGCGACCAGGTTTCATTTAAGGTTTGAGAGGGTTTAACATGCAAAGTATCATAAACGACGCATTAAAAAATGCCGAGCTTGAGAAAGAGATCAACAAGCCCGGCAGCAGCAACGCGATGGAAGACGACTTTGTCGGACAACCGAGAATCGTCATTATTGGTTGCGGCGGTGCAGGCAACAACACCGTTAACCGGATCCACCACATGGGAGTATCCGGCGCAGAAACTATTGCGATTAACACCGACAAGCAGCACCTGGACATGATCCAGGCCGACAAGCGTATCCTCATCGGCAAGTCCTTAACCAAAGGTCTCGGTGCCGGCGGTTACCCGGATGTCGGTAAACGCGCAGCCGAGATGGCTCGCCCGACCCTTGAGGCAATCCTCGAATCTGCGGACCTGGTCTTCATCACAGCAGGTATGGGAGGAGGTACCGGTACAGGTTCAGCCCCCGTTGTCGCATCCATTGCAAAGGAGCAGGGTGCGATCGTAGTCGGCATGGTCAGCTACCCGTTCCAAGTCGAAAAGGCACGGCTGATCCGTGCAGAAGAAGGTCTCGAAGCACTCGCATCGGCCGCAGATTCAGTTATCGTTCTCGATAACAACCGGCTCAAGAACTTCGTCCCGAACCTCCCGCTCGGTCAGGCATTCTCCGTAATGGACCAGCTCATCGGTGAGACCGTCAAGGGCATTTCCGAAACCATCACCGAGCCCTCGCTCATCAACATCGACTACGCCGATGTCCGGGCCATCATGTCCAAGGGCGGCGTCGCAGTCATGCTCGTCGGCGAGAGCAAGCAGCAGAACAAGGCAGAAAGCGTTGTCCGCGAATGCTTAAGCAACCCGATGCTCGATATTGACTACCGGGGTGCAACCGGCAGCCTGATCCACATCACCGGCGGTACCGACCTTACCCTGCAGGATGCAGAAGAAGTCGCAACCTCGCTCACGTACGAACTCGACCCCCACGCGGATGTCATCTGGGGCGCCCGGGTCCGTGGAGACATGGAAGGCAAGATCCGCGTCCTCGCCATCATGACCGGCGTTAAGAGCGCACAGATTCTGGGAACCCGCCAATCCTACAAGACCATGATCAACGACATCGAGGAAAAGCGCTCGAACCCAAAGGCAGTTGAGATGCCCCAGAGCCGGAGAAGCAGCGGCGGCAGGGACCAACCCAGTGGTGGCGGCGTCCTTGAATGGGTCGGCTAATTAATAACCACGCACACGTAAAAAATACAAATGTTCCAAAAAATCATAGAGTCATTGGGAATTGTTGGTAAAAACCAACCACCAACATCCTTTTTGTAGCAGTAAAAAATCCCTGTTTTCATCAATTTCCCGGCCACGGAATCTTATTCAACCCCGGAAAACCGCCGAAACACTTAATAGTCCATCACTCATTTAAAATATAGTACATTCGACCAATCCTTCGCTGGGAGGATGGGGGGTGAAGCCTTTGTGAACGGCAGCACCCCGGTATCGGGAGTTGAACATCATGGACAGAGTGTTGAACAAAGGCTTCATATCGGAGTCTTATCTGAATTCTGCGCTAAGTATCTTTTCTGATGTTTTTCACCCTGCATCCCGCATGCAGAGTTGTCAAATGAGAGACCTTGAAGGGCTTGTGAAATGTTCACCCCTTCGGTCGGATAAACCTCAAACAATAATCTCGCATCTCCGGCAAAGGAGCATCTGATGAGGAGTGGTATCGCATGTTGAATGACCTGATGGAAAAAAGAAAGAAAATTCTCGCCGAGTCTGAAGAACACAAAAACCGCCGCAACGAGCTCAATGCCAATGCAAGCAAGTTCGCCCGCGAGCGTAATACCTTAAACAACCAGACCCGCGAGTTCGTGGAAGATGCGCAGAAGAACAAGGATCTCCGGGACAAGTCCAACCAGGAAGTCCTTGATCTTAAGGCCCAGCGGAACGATTTCAACGATAAGGCAAATGTCCTCTTTGAAGATATCGAGGCCTTCAAAAAGGAACATGGCACCCTGAAGAACCGCGGCATCAAGGAACTCCAGAAACAGATCGAATTCATGGAGTACCGCCAGCAGACCGAAGTCTTCACGACCGACAAGGAACGCGAGCTCATCGACAAGATCAAGCAGATGAAAGGGCAGGTCCGCGAACAGGAAGCCGAGCTTGAACAGAACAAGGAGATGCGGACAAAGATCACCGAAGCACGCGATTTTCGCAAGGAAGCATCCGATCTCCATGCAAAAGTAACAGAAGTTGCCGAGCTGGCCCAGAAGCACCACGACCTCATGGTCGAGTCCTACCGCAAGGCCGACAAGTCCCGCGAAGCCGCAGATGCAGCCCACAAGAGCTTTGTCGAAGCACAGGAAGCAGCAGATGCCGAGCATAAGTCCTTCATCGCCTGCCAGAAAGAGCTCCGCGACTATGACAAGGTCATCTCCGGCCTGCGCAAGAAGACAAAGAAGGTCAAAGTCACAAAGGAGCAGAAGGCAGTGAGAAAAGAAGCCGAGAGCCTCTTCAAGAACTTCCGGGCGGGAGAGAAACTCACGACCGATGATATCTTACTCCTCCAGCGCTCAAAACTCATCTGATAATTATCCCTTTTTTTAACATCCGCTGGCAACACATCACGGGACAATCCACAGAGTTTACTGGTAAATCCTATAAAATGAGAGGGAATGCAGGTAATGCCGGCATGAGTAACGGTTTAATAGATTTACCGCGATTTTATAATTAGAATGGCAGAAGGGCGGACGTTAGTCCTCAGTGTTGACCGGGACGATGATATCGGATGGAAGGCGAAAGTCGAGAGTCCGTGTATCGGTCGTGCTGCATGCATGAAAGCGGCAAATTCGCTTGCGCTCGCAGACCCCGAGGACTCCGATATCAACGCTATTTTCTCTGCGGTCAAGATATACGATGAGCTGACCGCAAAAGGAGAAGACACGGCAATTGCCGTGATTGCCGGCAACCACCTGCACATGATCGAGGGAGACAGGAAAATCGCCGCGTCCCTCGAACAGGTGGTAAAAGAGACAGAAGCCACCAGCTGCATCCTTGTCACTGACGGGGCTGAAGATGAATACGTTATTCCTATCATCCAGTCCAAGATTCCGGTTTCGAGCATCCGGCGGGTTATCGTCAACCAGATGCCCAACTTGGAAGGGACGTATTACATCCTCAAAAAACTCCTCGACGATCCAAAGATCTCCCGAATGGTCTTCATCCCCATCGGCCTTGCCATGCTGTTGTATGCTGTTGCCTACCTTGCCGGCTGGCCGGGCGCCGCCACGATCATTGTGGTAGGGGTAATCGGGTGTTACCTCCTCTACAAAGGGTTCGGGTTCGACGAACTCTTCCACGGGATCATGGATGCGCTCAGGCTGTCCCTTTCCCGGGGCAGGTTCTCGTTTGTTACCTACACGACAACAATCCTTCTCGTGATCATCGGGTTCACGGTCGGCTTCATCAACGTCCTGAAGTATTATTCGAATGACGGGAGCTTCGGCATAGTCAATTACCTGATGACCTTCATCTTCGGGGCCGTGGAGTGGCTGATTGTTGCCGGGCTGGTAACTTCGGTTGGCATCATCGTGGATGTGTACAGCAACGAGCGGGAGAACATCGGGAAAGTGATAGTCTTTCCCTTTTTCGTCACCGCGATCGGGCTAATCCTTTACGGTGCAAGCGTGTATATCTTATCAGGGAGTACGATAACCGATTTCCCCTATACAGGCGAAGCAGTTTCCCGATATGTTCTGTACTATACATTGGGTGGGATAATATCAGCGATCTCGGGCGTTATCATACAGCTTGCCGTCAACAGGAAGATGGTAGAGCAACGCAAGCAGGAAATTATTGAAGTTATGTGAAGGCCTTCGGTTTTCATAGGATCTGCACTTTTTTGGATATGGATTAACGGTTCAGGATATTAATTAAATTCTCCATACGTCCTCACCAGGATCCGCAGGTAAGAAAATTGATTGGCATTCCCGTGGTATTTCGTACAGATTGTAGATCTTACCCGGTAGAAATCATCATTTTTTTGAGTTTCAATTGAGATCAATTTATTTGGGAGTGTAACCCCACACACACCCTCGCTGATGAGGCACCTCGGGGGAGAAAAACCTCGACCCCCATCACGGTTTAGTGTTTTATTCAACATTCTGAGTGGTAATCAGAATGAGGGATACCCACGCGTGCGGGGGGAGAGAAATTCTAGCCTCAAACCATCCGGGGTGCGTTTGAATAGCAATCCTGATGGTATCTACAGAGTAAAAATCGTGCGCAGCAGCAGGAAACCCCGCACACCGCAAGGAGAGACTTACGCGGGAAAAACCGGTTTCAGACGGGGGAAACCATTTTCCCGGTTCCCTTCATGGATGACTCGTTCCGGGAAAAATATCCCATGCCTTCCGGGAACTGCTTTGCCATGGTGAAATTTTTCACCATTTGGGGAGATTTTACGGTCAGGTTCGGGATAGCCACGTTGAAATCATGCGAAGGGTACCAGTAAACCCCGCGTCCATAGGATACCGTAGCATCTTCAACAACGAATTCAGCGCTCGTCAGGTTGATGGATCGCATCTGGGCATCCTCATAATTGAGGATCTTGAGAAGTTTATTCCTGAGATCCTGTTTCCCGAATAAGAAAAAGATGAACCGGGTGTTTTCATCCACCGAATAGTTGACATGGATGACAGCAGTCCCGTTATCAAGCAGCACCGTTACATCTTCCACTTTTATATATCCGTAACGGTCTTCATTGGCAGCGAGCGCTGGCGCGACAATAAAAACCAACAGGAGGAACAACAGCGCGATCGCACGGGCTCGCATAAGCATTATAGATTCGTGAAGTCGGTTTAAATGGTTTTTGGTACTGTCCCACCCCGGACATTCCAGGGAAAAGAACCTACAAAAAATTATTTTATTTTTGCCAGAATGATTTCAATAGATGAGACATTGGTCTTCCCGGTATCGGTATCGATAATTTCGGTCGACGTCACGATCTCTTTTTTAGAGATGCCTTCAAGGAACCGGTTCAGGGCAATTTCAGAAGTATCAACTGCCCGGGAGATCGCTTTTCCCCGGGCCTTGATTGCCACCTCTTCCGCACCATTATTGAACTGAGTTACTACTGCAAGTACGTAGTTCATTACCGGCTTATTGCCGACGAATACTGTGTTCTCTTTCAATTGCTGCATAGATTACACCCATTCAGAGGTACTTCTTCTTGACGATCAGTTCTGCGTTCAGTACACTCGCACCCGCGGCACCGCGAATGGTATTATGACCCATTGCCACGAACCGGATGCCTTCCCGCAGGCGTCCCACCGATACCGTCATCCCATTCCCGCGCATCCGGTCGAGGCGAGGCTGGGGACGGTCGTTCTCTTCCTCAAAGAAATGAATGGATTCCTTTGGCTGGGTTGGAAGGCCCTTGATCGGGGGTTTGTAATCCCGGTAGGCTTTCGCAAGTTTCTCAACGGGTTCCTTGATATCCACCCAGACCGCCATGGTATGGCCGTCGATGACCGGGACACGGTGGCAGCTGGCGCTCACTTTGAAGGGAGCATTTGTAATCTTTTTGCCTTTGAGCGTGCCCATGATCTTAAGCGTCTCGACTTCCATCTTCTCCTCTTCCTTACCGATGTAGGGAATGACGTTGTCGTAGATTGCCATTGCCGCAACGCCTTCAAAACCGGCTCCCGAGATGGCCTGCATAGTGGCAACCCGCACATCCGTAAACCTGAAGGTACGGAGAGGTGCGAGTGCCGTGACCATCATGATGGTCGAGCAGTTCGGATTCGTCACGATGAATCCGTCGCGTCCCGCATCTTTCTGGATGTCGATGAGACCCAGGTGTTCAGGGTTGACTTCCGGGACAACCAGCGGGATATCCGGCAGCATCCGGTGCGAACTCGCGTTACTGCATACGGCCATGCCGGCGTCAGCAAACGCGGTTTCGGTCTCGGTTGCGATCTCCGCGGGAAGCGCAGAGAAGACGAGATCGACATCCTTCATCGCTTTTGGCGAAGTGGGAACAACTTTAATCTTTCCAATAGATTCCGGAAACGGCGTATCGAGTCGCCATTTCACAATCTTTCCATACGGTTTTCCCGCACTGCGTTCGGAAGCGGCAAGGGTCGTGAGGTTGAACCAGGGATGATCCGCTAAGCGTTCAACAAATCGCTGACCAACCGCACCCGTTGCACCGAGCACTCCAACATTGATCATAGGTGGTACGTTCCTGTATAGTGTGTATTCCCCGTTCCGTAGTGATGGCGGGTTGTAAAATCCCATTTCACCTGTGTGGATAAAAACGTTGTTTTTTGGAATTATATGCAGGGTTCAATAAAAATTCCCCAAACTATCGTTCAGGAACAACCGGATGAGAGAAAAGAAACCAAAAACGGGTTGAATACAGAAGGGGTCTTTCCCCGGATCCCTTAAAGGAAAAACAATGCACGGGGAGAAATATCCAGAATAATTATTCCATATGGATAGCTTCTGACGGGCAGACATCGACACAGGTCTGGCAGTCCACGCACATATCCTTGTCAACTTTTGCCTTTTCGTTCTCCATGGCGATTGCCGATGCCGGGCACTCGCTCACGCATGTTTCACATCCGGTACATTTATTGGTGTCAACAATTGCTACCAACTCGTTCACTCCATCGTATATGTTTCACAAAAGACAAAAAATAGGTTTCTATCCGTACCCGCCTGAAATTCGGGAACAATACCGTGTTCCGGCGGAGTAACCGGAGGGCTTGGGTGCGCGGAGAGGAATGCAGAAATATTTGCTCTGGGGAAACGGACATGAACCGGTCTGTTTCACACCGGAACCATGAAAAACTCTGGTACGAGGTCTCCCCACCACAGGGTCTCATCCCGGAATAGCGGCACCATGAGTCGTTTTTATTCCGGTTACTAATCCGCCGCGGAGGCTCCCTGCCGGGGGTGGTGGTGTCCATTGCTCCCGGAGGCGGGGGCATCAGCCCCCACCATCATTTCCAAAGGATGCGGGGATTTTCATTGGAAACATCTGGATTGCGGTTCATACACGCCCCGGGACTTGAGGCATAATTGCTTCTACCCATGAGGGAAAACCGGGTCACATGCCAAGCTAATAGGACATAAATAAAAACTGAAAAAATCTGGATCCCTAAAAGAAAACGTTATTTATTTTTTGTCAGGTTCAGGACATCGTTCATGCCATAGATGCCGGGTTTCTTACCAACAACCCAGCGGACTGCATGGAGCGCCCCGCTGGCAAAGACCGACCGGTCGTACGCCCGGTGGGAGAGCTCGATAGTCTCGTAGTTCTTCGAGAACATGACCTTGTGGTCACCAACGATATCCCCGCCCCGGATGACATGAACGCCGATCTCGTTCTTCCGTTCGGTCATACCCTCGCGGCCGTACATCTTCTCGCGGGTTCCGGCACTCTCGTCCAGAATCTCAAGAATGGTCTTAGCAGTACCGCTCGGCGCATCTTTCTTGTTGCGGTGGTGAGCCTCGATAACTTCGATATCATAATCCTTGAGGAGCTTCCCGGCGTCCCTGAGCAGCTGCCAGAAGATATTGACCCCGACAGAGAAGTTGCTGGAGATGACCGCAGGCACGTGCCCGTGGATTGCTTTTTCCATCTCCAACCGCTGTTCCGGAGTAATCCCGGTAGTCCCGACAACCAGAGCCACGTTGTTGCGCGCGGCCATCCTGACATTCTCGACTACCGCGCTCGCAATAGTAAAATCGATCAGGACCTCGGCCTTTGTACTCTTCAGGAGATCTTCTGCATCCTTAGCTTCGACGATGTCAACACCAAAAAATGAACTGCGTTTGAGGTTAATGCCCCCGACAAGTTCGAGATCCGGTGATTCTTTCACCATACGGCCAAGCGTCTGGCCCATGCGGCCGGATGCACCACAGACAACCACTTTTATCATTGCAGGATCACCGTCTGCTGCGTTTTGCCGCGGGTTTCTTTGTAGGTGCTTTTGCTGTCGATTTCTTCACGGTCACTTTTACTGCCGGTTTCTTTACCGGGGCGGCTGCCGGGCGCTTTGCGTTCCCTTTCGCAGAGAGACCGGCAAGAACTGCTTTTAACTGCTCGGTTTTCTTCAAATCGAGCTCGTCGAGCGGGAGCCGCACGGGGCCGCCGGCAAGACCGATCAGCTCGACAGCCTTTTTGACCGGGATCGGGTTCGTATCGATGAACATCGAGCGGAAGAGAGGTGAGAGCGCGAAATGCTTCACGAGCGCTTTCTGGTAATCACCCTGTTTCATGGCTTCGTACATGGCCACCATGCCACGGGGATCCACGTTAGCTGCAACGGAGATGACGCCAGCACCGCCAAGGGCCAGGATGGGCAGGGTAATGTTGTCATCGCCCGAGATCACGGCAAAGTCCTCATCCTGGGTCTCCTCGATGATCCTTGAAATCTGGCCGATGTTGCCGCTCGCTTCCTTGACACCAACAATGTTCGGGTGGGCTGCAAGCTCCGCAATGAGATCTGGCTCGAGGTTCTGGCCGGTCCTGCCCGGGACATTGTAAATGACGACCGGGATATCGAGGTCCGCCAGTTTTGTGTAGTGCTTGACGAGACCTGACCGGTTGGGCTTGTTGTAGTACGGACTGATAACGAGCACCCCGTCCGCACCGATGTCCTTCGCCGCCTTCGTCAGCCGTACCGCCTCAGCGGTGTTGTTGGATCCCGTCCCGGCCAGGACCGGGATCTTGCCATTGACCTTATCCACCGTAAGGGCAACGACCTTCTCGTGTTCCTCGAACGAGAGTGTTGCCGATTCTCCGGTCGAACCGCAGGGCACTATCCCGTGAATGCCACAGGACAGAAGAAACTCGATATTGCGATTGAGACCCTGGGTATCCAGGCTCATGGCAGAGTTTCTTTTAAAAGGGGTAATGATTGCTGGAAGGACACCTTCAAACATAATAAGGTTATGAGCGTCTTTTTGTATTTATTTTTCTTGTAATGTATCCGGCGACGCGATTCCTTACGCGCTTGCTTCCGATAATAGCGGACTTGCCAAGCTGCTGCTTGTTCTCTTCGAAGTTGGTCGAGAAGTGTTCCCGCTGTTTGTTCACCAGTTCTGTGCCAAGAGATTTGATATATGACGGCTTAATTCCCATGAATAATTCCTCAAGGATTCTATATGTTAAATGCGGTTTGAGCACATAATGATATTGTTAAGAACGTCGGCCGGCTCCTCGCCGAAAATGATGATCCGCGAGCCGGACGGATCCCGTTCCAGAAAGAAAATCACGTCGGGCACGCCCCTCTTGCAACAGGATGCGATCCCCCAGTCCATCGAACTTGTTCCGGGCTGGCCGGCCCCATCGCTGGAAGCCGTTTCAAGGAACAGGTTTTCGCTCAATACTACCTTTGCCCGGGGCGAGTACGCAAGACAGGCCGCGCTCCGCACGCGGGGATTGAATTTCATTGCAGTCAGGATGATCCGGGCTATCCCATCATCGGACCCGAACGAGCAGGGTTCCCCGCCCGATGCGCTTCCTTCCCGAGGCAGGGTGATCCGGCCCTGTACGGCAGCGATTCCCCCGCGGTCCCGAGCTCCCCGTATAGCGTACCCGAAAGACACTCCTTCCGGCGGGATAAGGAGGGGGTTGATATTTTTTTTCAGCTGGTTCGTCGCGCCCCCCAGCGTTTCGAGCACGATAGTGCGTTCCTGTGCGGGATCGGTCATTCTTTCTCTCACGAAAGATCCCAAGGTATGGATGGCCCGCAGGATCCGTTCAGGGTACTTGGATCAGGATGGCGATAAAGGATTTCGTGGATAAGCCTATATTCCCCGGAAGCGAAAATTCTCTTAATGGATGCACGACTTCTTGATGTGATCATCGGCGGGATCGGGTTTTTGATCCTGATCGTACTGCTCGCCGTATTGCCCATGGTGATGATGGCGGCCTTTGCGTACCTGGCGGCAATAATTGGGTTTATCCTCTTCTTATCCGGGGCTGGATACCTGGTCAACGAGAAGATTACGTAGGCGCGGCCGGAAGTTTTCCTTCAGCCGTACCTTCTCCTTCGCCTTTTTGTTCTTCCCAGAAACGTTCCTTTTTTCAAATCTTGTCGTTTACCCCATGCAGACCCCGGCGCCTGAACGTCCATCCTCCGGTATGGCTCCCCGGAATTTTCATGTTGAATCTAAAAAAAGACAGAGCGGGATATTCCCGGCATTGTGCTGAAAGGTTAGGAAAAATTAATCGTATTTCCGGAACAGGGCCGGGTTCTGCCTGCGTATCCACCAGCGGCGGACAACAAAAACCGCAACAACTACAAGCACGATCGCTACTGTACCAGCGAATATCGAAATTACGGGAAACCCGGAGGAACCCGACGGCACCGATGCTGCAGCGGGTACAACGGTAGTCTTGAGGGTTGTGGGGACGGTGGTCCGGATCGTTGTCGGAACCGGTGTCTGCACGGCAGTAATACTCGAAACAGAGACGGTATTCGGCACGGAGGTACTGACCGATACGGTTGTCTGCACTGACGGCACCGTGGTCACCGGAGCAGTATTCCGTACCGCTACTGCGAAGTTTGAAAACCCGGGCGTTATTGCGGTAAAATAATAGAAATTCGCGTCCTGGTGATCGAAGGTTGTGGCAAGTTCTGACCAGACATTGTCATGATCCCTGAGCATGACTACCTGCTGGGGAGTGACCTGGTGTTCGGCCATCCAGTCCGCCGTAACCCGGAACGAGATGATTCCGCTGGAGAACGCGCTGGGATTGATCCCGAGGGGTTCGATCTCCCGGTACCCGGCGACAGGCCGTGTTGTTATCTGGTGTGCAGTTCCCAGCGTCACCGGCGCGACAAGGAGGCTTGTTTCCCCCACCTGGCGGGACGGGATGACCTGTACATCGATAATCTGGAGGGATGTTTTGAGATCATTACCGTTATTGAAATGGAAAGCCATTGACTGGCCCGCTGGAGCCCCGGGGGAAACTACAACCGATGCGCCTGCTCCGGCGGTCTTCCCTCCAGAATCATCCCCGGCGGGGGAACCGGATGCGGGGGTCGGTGTCGGCGTTGGCGTATCTGCTGCGTAGGTGAACCGGTCTGATGCTCCCGTAGCGGATGTACCGCTAGATGTGGTGACCGTGATGTCAACGATCCCGGCTGAACCGGCCGGCGATGTTGCGGTGATTGAAGTGGCGCTATTGACCGTGTAAGAGGTTGCATCGGTGAGTCCAAATTTCGCCGCGGTTGCCCCGGTAAAGCCTGCCCCGGTGATGGCAACTGAAGTCCCGCCGGCCAGCGGGCCGGATGACGGTGAGATGCTACTTACGGACGGGGCTGATGTGTACGTGAACCGGTCAGAGGCTCCCGTAGCAGATGTACCGCCGGATGTGGTGACCGTGATGTCAACGGTCCCGGCAGAACCAGCTGGCGATGTTGCGGTGATCGAAGTTGCGCTGTTGACCGTGTAGGAGGAAGCATCGGTAAGACCGAATTTCACTGCAGTTGCCCCGGTAAAGCCGGTCCCGGTGATGGCAACTGAGGTCCCACCGGCCAGCGGGCCGGATGACGGTGAGATGCTGCTTACAGTCGGTGCTGCCGCTGTTGCAACGAAATGCTCCAGATTCTGCCGGAATACAGTTTCATTCTTCGTACTTGACCGGGTCTGGGGATCATAAATGAAGTTGACATCATACACGACAACGAGAGCACCAGTCGGGGCGTTTGCGAGGGTGTTCTGAGTGAAATAGATCGAACCTCCGGATGTCCCGCCCGCTTCCGTAGAAGCAAAAGAGCCCGTTCCCGAAGACGTGACTATGCCCACTGCGGCAAATGTAATATAATCACATGCATTAGGTCCATTGAATGGCGCGTGCGCGGTTTCTTTTGCCGAGGAATATATCGCGGGCACCGAAATCGTCCCTCCGCCGGCACTGGCAATAAAGTCATTAATCGCCGTGTTGCGCGTAAGGAACGTTGCACCAGAATTTTCGCCCATCAGGAACAGCGTGTTGCCGGACGCAGCGTTCAGGAAGGTCTTATACTGGTCTACCTCAGCAGTCGAAAAGGCGGGTTTGTTATTGTAGCGGACATCGTAAATCTGCGTGTAGCCGGCGAGCGAGGCCGGAACGCCGGTATTGACTATCGTAACCGTGTTGCTGCCCGAGAGATCCGTATTGAGATTGGCAGCAGAGGTTTGGGCGATGCCATCGGTCCCTGCTACGATGAGGATATTTGCGGCTGATACAGGAGTGACGAGAGTAAGAACGAGAACGATCAGAACTAGGAAATGAATCAAAACGCGATACAGGTTTTCTGTATACATACCAGAAGAGAACAATTGATACACCATTATTTTTGTATTTCACACCTGCATAATATATAATATAAACGGTTTGATAATGCCAGGAGATATCAAAAATTTCTGCGGCCCGCAGATCCTTTGGCAGGATCACGCTGCCTGCGTTTTCCTTGGCAGTGCCGGGGGTCTGGATATTTCCTGGAAAAAAATCAAAAAAAGAAGACCAAAAAGGATCATATTTTCTTTTGTTACGCTGGAGGTGGGGCTAACTGATTTTTTCCTCCACCCGGGACTTCCCCTTCGGGCTTTTTGGTCTTCTTTGAAACATCCTTCTTTTTTGCCCGGTAGTAACTCAACGGGTGACTGACCCGCTCGCACAGCTTGTCCGCGTGGACGCAGATACCGGTTGTCCGCATAGCCGCACAGGCCGGCGTAGTATATTCCGTACCGGAACCGCCCCGGCCGGTGATATGCTCCACCTGGTACATGGTCCTCTCGATATCGAAGTCCGGCGACCGGCCATAGAGTGCCGCAATACCGGGCACATCCATCCCTATGGTGTGGAGAAATGTTGTAAGGGCAAACCGCCCGGCATGGGTCAGGTTGGTCCCGGAGGTCAGGGCCGTAATAAGGGCCTGCATGCACGGGGGAAATGCGCTCTCCTCGATAGAGCCGAACTGCTGGAGCATCTGTTCCTGGTACACTTTCTTGATCCCGGAAACTTTCGGGGCAAGCTGCTCGCAGAGAGCGGATGGCACCTTATGCGGGAGGTCCCGCCGCATGAGAACCCGTATCCGCTCCCGGAGGAGTTCATATCGCTCCTCCTTTTTCACCGCAACAAAACCCTTGTCGAGCCGGCGGTTAACGAGATGATACCGGTCATCGTGGAGTGGGGCGACCAGTTCCACGTAATCGGCAAGCGGCATCCGGTCGGAGGATATGCGGATGCCGAGTTCCTCAGAAATTCCTTCGAACAGCAGGGAATAGTCGCTCTCTCCCTGCCGGTAATTCTGGTTCCATTCCTCTTCACTCACGAGAAAAAAATACGCCCGCTCCGACTCGTACCGGGTGAGACGGTCGAGCAGCTGGCGGTCGTTTACGCAGGAAGCAATGATCCGTGCAAGAGCATAGGACGCGATCTCGTCCTCAGCTGACGCGGATACATCGTATCCCGCCTTTTTCTTTGGCGTAATCGCGTCCTGGATGCGGGTAACTGCCTTCTCAATAAGCACTTCCCCGTGCGTATCTTTGAGCAGGGCATCGAGAGAAGAGAACCGGTTCTTGATATGGTCCTGGGATTTTTTTAAAAACGGAAAACGGGATAGTTCCTTTGCTGATGGAGAAAATTCCATCAGTCAGCCTCAATCCGTGGGGCGAGGAGGTACTCGACGTGGCCGTTCCCACCCGCAATATCGAACGAGAACCGGACCGGGTGGTCAACGCCAAGGAAAATTTCAACCTGGTCTGCCTTGCTCATGACCTTGCCCATATCCTTGAGATAATCGAGCGAGAAGAGCGACCGGGCCTCGGCAGGGGCGAGCGAAATGAGTTCGTCTTTCGAGAACTCGCGCCGGATGTGATCCGTATCGCCTTCGGCTACAAGATAGAACGTCTGATCCTTCGGGTTGATCCCAAGCGCGATCTTGTCCGAGATGACCGCCGCAGCCTTCATGGCGTTGTTGAGGTCATCGCCCTTGATCACGATCTTGCCCGGGAGGCTGATGGTCGGCGGGTTCGGGTCTTTCCGGATCGTGTTTGTATCAAGGAGCGTGATGGAGTATTGGTATCCATGCACCGAGACCGACATCTTCTGGGCATTGTCCGCGAGTTCGAGGCTGATAAGATCGCCTTTTCCCGCCATACCGAAAATGTTCTTCATCTTGGTTATGTCAATACCGAGCTGGCTCGTTGTTGCCTTGTACGAATCGAATGCCTCTTTCTTGAGCGTGAGGTTGATCATCGCCACATTTGCCGTGTCAACAGCCCGCGTGGAGAGTCCCGATTCGTCCGTATGCAGCCGGCACTCAGGGATGAGAGCCGAGATCGCATCGATAAATTCCCTGAAAATGTCTGCATCAATGGTTGCTTTTAACATCGCGTACCCCTTAACAAACTCTCTTATACAGTATATCGTCATACTTTAATTATAGCGTTTTGGGTTTACTACCCAAATTTGCAGGCAGATCGATCGGTCATGGGTTCACAATGGGGATATGATAAAACATACATGCGGGCAAAGCACGAGGGGTACCGCTCGCGTGCCGCATACAAGCTGATCGAGATCCAGAACAAGTTTGCGATCATCCGTACCGATGATAATGTAATAGACCTCGGCGCAGCACCCGGCAGCTGGCTCCAGGTACTGCGGACACTGACACAGGCCCGCGTGCTCGGGATCGATCTCAATCCGATTGCGCATCTCGAAGGCGTGGAGACCATCGAAGGCGACCTGACGGATCCCGAAGTCCAGGAGGAGGCCAAATCGAAACTCGGGATTGTCAACGTTGTTGTCTGCGATGCGGCTCCCAAGCTGTCAGGGCACAAGGCTTACGACCAGGCGCGGATCATCGAGCTCAACGAGATGGCGCTCGACTTTGCCGTAAAAGTCCTCAAACCCGGCGGGAACTTCGCGGTCAAGTCGTTCCAGGGAACCGATTTTCCCGACCTGTACAACGAGGTCAGGAAACATTTCTATTCGGTAAAAACCTGCATGACCCGGTCCACCCGTAAAGGGAGTACGGAACTCTACATAGTTGCCAAGAATTTCTCGGACTGAATCCTGCCATGATTCTCAAGGACCCTTTCGACCGCCCGGTGAGCAATATACGGATCAGCCTCACGCCGAGATGCAACCTGTCGTGCATCTACTGCCACCGAGAGGGAGAGGACAACCCGGAGGCAGAACTCTCAAAGGAGCAGGTTGCGGAAATCCTCAGGGTTGCAGCCAAGTTTGGGATCCGGAGCGTCAAATTTACCGGCGGGGAACCGCTCTTAAGAAAAGACATCATCGATATCGTCCGCTCTGTCCCGCCGGGCATGGAGTCCTCGATGACCACGAACGGGATCCTTCTTGCAAAGTATGCCCATGACCTGAAGGCGGCAGGCATGAAGCGGGTGAACGTGAGTATCGACAGCATCAATCCCGAAACGTACAAGAAGATCACCGGCTTTGACCAGCTCGACAAGGTTCTTCTTGGAATGAAAGCGGGCATCGATGCCGGCCTGACGCCCATCAAGATCAATATGGTCGTGCTCGAAGGGATCAACGACCACGAGATCGATGATTTCCTTGCCTATATCCGGGGCAACCGCAACCTCGTGCTGCAGCTCATCGAACTCATGGACTTCAACAGCTGCGACCACCATACGAAGCTGGACGGTCTTGAGGCATCTCTTGCCTTGCGCTCAAAGCAGATCATAACCAGGCGGATGCACCACCGGAAGAAGTATTGTCTTGACGGTGCCGAAGTCGAGGTGGTCCGGCCGCGTCACAACTCAGAGTTCTGTACGTTCTGCAACCGCCTCCGCGTCACATCGGACGGGAAACTCAAGCCATGCCTGCTCCGGACAGACAACCATGTCGATATCCGGGGGAAGAGCGGCGAGGAACTTGAGGACCTGTTCCGGTATGCCGTGTCCCTGCGCGAACCGTTCTACAAATAATTTTGCCAATAGTTTCCCGGGGAATGAACAAATCTCCGGATCTTTTTCATGACCGGTTCCGGAGAAATTCTTCCCGGGTTTTCCGAGCCGGTCAGCTTATCGGGAAAAGTCGCGTATGCCCAAATGTGCGGGATTGGTTGCCCGGGATTTTTCCAGGAGGAAATATCACCGGCCAGATAGTCATCCCTGCCGGTTCACCGGGATCCGACAGCCGCAATCCGATTCTCCGACAAAGAAACCTCCATCTCCGACGTGAGACCAATCCCCAAAACAAGTATTCCTTTCATTTCCCGCTACCCCACATTGGTTTCCGAACGAAGGGCCGCTGTAATATGGATATATATTACCGCTTGTATCCGACGTGGAATTGATCGAAAATGGGTGTAATATGTCCTCATTTTCAATTAATATTACCTCTCCGAATGGCAAACCGGGATCCCCCGCCCGTGTCCTCCGTCGGAGAGGTCTCGAGAGGAGAGCGCAGGTCACGTAACGAGATCGCGATATAACGATCTCAGACGGTAACTGACAATAATCGGGAATTACCACCGGTAACCAGTATTACCGTCAGTAACAGGGGGTGGTCAGATCGAGGGAACTCATCAGTCACAGTTTTTGTTAAGAATGTAATGCCGGTAATTCCCAGAAACAAAATGGTCCACCGGTCCGGGAAAAACCGGTGCCCGGCATCAGAAACGGCAACGTATTTACAATGCCCAAGCGAACTAAAGGGACATGGAAGATGACAACGAATACCTCCCGGTCCTCGATTCCCTGTACGGGAAATCGCTGATGCTCCACGATACCGGGAGTTTTGACAAAGTCCTTTACTTCTACTTCATCGACGCTCTCGCCCACATCGATTATACCGCGAGCATCTACGCATACCATTACGAATCCCCGAAAAATATTATGGCCGCCGAATACATGCGTTGGAGAATCGATGAGGAGAAAAAGGGCAACCGGACAAAATTCCCCGGGTTTGTCAACTGGCTTCGGAAGGAAAAGCCGGACCGGTTCGGCCGTCTCCCGTCTCTCTGGCAGATGATCTACGACAGCGAAGACCCCGCAAGCTACCGGAGTTTCCGGATTGTCACGGACCCGGACAGCAAGCGCCCGCTCCCGGCAGATTTCCTCTATGCGGTCATCGAAGAGTTCTTCGAGCCCGAGTTCCTCAAGAGCCTGTACGAGGATGCATCGCTCGCGGGTCTTTTCCGGCAGTATTGTGCAGAGAACAAGGAAGAATAAGGTGCAACAGGTATGCAGGTAAGCCGGATCTGTTCCGATCTCGTGAAGATCAGAAGCGAGAATCCCACCGGGGAGACTGCCGGTGTGATCGAATATATCCGGGCATTCCTTGCAGATATCGGGATCCGCTCGCAGGTCTTTGAAGAGGCAAAAGGGATCAGCAACCTTGTTGCCGAAAACCCGTCCGCCCGCCTCCTTCTCGCGGGCCACGTGGACGTGGTGCCGGCCCTGGATGAGGGCTGGACGCACCCGCCGTTCTCCGGCCATATTGATAAGGAATTTGTCTGGGGCCGGGGATCAACTGACATGAAAGGCGGTTGTGCCGCGATCCTTTCAGCCTGCGAGACGCTGGCAAACCGGGGATCGGAGCTGCCCGTGTCGCTTGCGTTCGTCAGCGATGAAGAGACCGGGGGCGAACTGGGTATCCGCCGTATCATCGCAAGGAATGTCCTGCACCCCTGCGACTGCGTGATAGCCGAGCCAACCCCTACGCGCCATCCCAGCATCGGCCAGAAAGGGCTCTGCCGGCTTGAGATGAGATTTACGGGCATTCCGGCGCACGGGTCCCTTTACCCCACAGTCGGGGTCAGCGCCATTGTCGAGGCTATGAACCTGATCGATTATATGAGGGAGCAAAACAGGATCGATTTCCCGGTCAACGAACATCTTCGCGGGATCATCGAGGATTCGGGACGGGTGCTCGGCCAGGAATTCCATATCGATGGCATCCGCGACGTGCTCAAGCGGCTGACGTTCAACCCGGGCGTTATCCGGGGCGGGGAAAAATCCAATGTCGTGGCCCAGCAGTGCGACCTTGATCTCGAACTGAGGATACCCTGGGGATGCGACATCCCCGGCCTCCTTACCGGCATACGGGAGCATGCTCCCCGGGGGACGATCGTATCGCAGGAGACTCACGAACCATCCTTTACCGATCCGTCCTGCCAGCTGGTCTCGACCGCGTGCAGCGAGATCGCAAAGGTGTACGGGGGACCGGTCTCTCCCATTGTCCAGTGGGCGGCAACCGATGCCCGTCACCTTCGCCTTAAGGGATTCCGGGTCATTGAATACGGGCCCGGGGAGATCTCGCTCCTCCACGCGGTCAACGAGCGGGTCACGATCGATGCCCTGGAGAAAGCATCGCTCATTTACCAGGGTATCATGAAAAAATATGCAGATGCCTGACTAAGAAAAAAATCAAACAATTTTTGGAACTATCCAGATATCACCTGACTGATAAACAGGCAGATCAAAATACCGGGCACCCATCAATAGATCAAAAATCGCAGCCCACCGCGAAGAGATTCTGGACGTTTGCAAAACCAATCCGGAAGCCATCTGGTTTCTTGGCACCCCGGTTTGGTATAGCGGCCACCCACCAATTTCCGGCCGGGCTGATTACCGGCAACGGGATTTTCCGGCAGGAACCGGGGAAATTATTTTGAGATTACCCCAAAATAAAAAAAAAGTTATTCCTTATTTTTCCTTACCAGGAAGACCAGACCCCAAACGCCGATCAACGCACAGATGGTGGTGAAGGGTGAGAGCGGGGAATACGTGGTCTTCTTTGGAACAGGTGTGCTCGTGGGGGTGGCCGAGATCTCCGGCATGGAGGGGATACCCGGTGTGCTGACTTCAGCAGTCGGGGAGATCACGGGAGACGTTTCTGTCGGAGTTGCAGTGCTTATCCTGCGGGTTGCTGTCGTGGAAGCGGTGTACACCTGTGTCTTCCCGTACATGTTGTCCTTGTTTTTCTGTGCTTCAGAATAACCGGGTGAGAGACTCAAAGCCTGGTTGAAACAATTGAGTGCATCCTGGTATCTCCCGAGACCCGCCAGTGCAAGTCCCTTGTTGTTCCAGACTTCGGCATTTTTCGTGGTGATCGCGGTTGCATGATTCAGGGCATCTAAGGCTTCCGTATACTTTTTCTGGTCAAGATAGGCAAGCCCGAGCTTGTTCCAGGAATCGACTTCAGCCGGATCCAGGCTCGTGCATTGCAGGTAGGATACCACGGCCATATCAGATTCATTGAGGGCCATGTAGGCAGACCCCTGGACACAGTACGCCTCCACACGGTTTTTCTGGATCGCAAAAAGCTTGTCGTACGAAACAACCGAAGCGGCATACTGTCCCAGGTTGTACTGGGCGAATGCCCGGGCATTCAGGGCATCCGTATCGGAAGAACGCTGGATAAGAGTCCGGTTAGCAGCATCGAGCGCACCGGCATATTGTCCCAGCTTGTTGAGTGCAACAGCCTTGCCGGAATTTGCCGAAGCTGAGTTCTTGTCCAGGGCAAGGGCATTGTTGAAGCATGCAAGCGCCCGGTCGAAATTACCTGACATTATTGCAGTCTGCCCCTGGGCAACCCATTCAGAAGCTTCTTCTGCCTGAACCGCGGGGATGAAGAGGACTGCGAGAATAAGAACCAGGAATAGTGCTTTTGATCTCATAATCTCATGACGAAGTTTCCCTTGATCGCAGATGAATGTATTGTTTTTTAAACAGGGATTTGCAAAAAGAGCCGGGCTACCTTGTACAGGAAGAGCACCGGCCAATGGTGACAACAATGATCACGGCAAATGCGGCAGAAACACAAAATGCCAGGAAAAAACCGCCGGCATCGGCAACGAACCCGGCGATGACCGGGAGGATGGCCATACCCAGGTAGCTCGTGGTCGAGAAGAGGCCCATGACAATACCCTGGTGTCCTTTGATATCCGCAAGATAGGCCATCTGGGCGATCATCACGATTCCCGCCACCGCGCCGAGCAGGACAAGCCCGATCGGCGAGTAAAACGAGAGAAGGGTTCCGGCAGCCATAAGAACCGCCGACCATCGGATAGTTTCAACCGGGGGCAGCGTGAACCGGCTGGCCAGGAGAACCGAGACGATGGTTGCAATACTCATCCCCGCAATCCAGACACCCACGGCATCGGTCGGAAGACCGGAGAATTTCGGGTAAAGGGATATGACGATACCGGTGATGCCGACAAGGATAACGGATGAGAGCCAGAGCCACCGGTAATCGCGGACAAGGGACCGGAGGAGACCGGGATCGAACGGGGCCGGGGCCTGGACGGTACCGGGCTCCCGTAGGGTAAAACTGACGAGCAGGGGGAGAACGGCAAGCGCGGTAAAGGCAAGAACGCCGGATCCAGGGTAATGGAAAGCAACCGCGAGCCAGCCTGAACAGACCAGGCCAAGGACAAGACCGGCATTCAGGAGCGCCATATAATACCCGCTCATTTTCCCGTGATCGGCCCGGGAGTTTACAAAAGACATCCCGGCAGCCACAAAGAACCCGGCGCCGATCCCTTCGGCCAGCCGTATCGCAAGGACGGGACCCGGGGCAAGCGTGAACGAAAGGAGCAGGCCGCTTACGATCGTCACGGCAAGGCCGATCTTAATTACGGTTATCCGGCCGAACCGGTCGGAAAGGATGCCGCCGGGAAGCGTGCTGATAAGCGCCCCCAGGAAATACGCGGAGTAGATCGCACCCTGGAGGGACGACGCATCCGCAAATGCCGGCAGTACGGGCACGATCGCATTGGAGAGCGCCATTACGACAAATACGCCGAAAAAAAGGGTAAACGGGATGCGCATTGCAATCAGGTCAGACCATGCGGTAGGTCTCGAGATTCATGGGGGAGTGGGTCTCGATATGGTACCGCTTGTAGATGGAACTGGCGAGGTCGATAGTATTGTTCTCATCGCCGTGGATGCAGAAGATCTTCTCGGGCCTTGGCTGGATCTGGCCGATATAGTTCATCAGCTGCCGGCGGTCGGAGTGGCCGGAGAAACCGTCGACCGTGACGATCTCAAGGTTGATAGTGATCGTTCCCTTGCGGCCCATGGGCACTTCGCGCCATCCTTTCTGGATGCGGCGACCGTAGGTGCCATCAGCCTGGTACCCGACAAAGACAAGCGCATTCTTCTCGTCCTGTGCCAGGTTCAGGAGATATTCCATGACCGGGCCACCATTGAGCATCCCGCTCGTGGAGATGATGACGCACGGGTCGCCATTCATGACTTTCTCGCGGAGGACCGACGAGTCCACCTGCTGGAAGCATTCGGCAAGGAACGGGTTCATGCCCTCGCGGAAGATCTGGTTGCGGAGCTCCGTATTGAGGTACTCCGGATAGGTTGTATGAATCGCCGTGGCTTCGCGGATCATGCCGTCGAGGTAGATCTTGACTTTTGGGATCTTGTCGAGGCGCATGCCTTCTTCGAGGGCAAGCATGACTTCCTGCGACCGCCCGACCGAGAACGCCGGGATGATGACTTTTCCGCCGCGCTGGATGACGTTGTTGATGGTCTCGTAGAGCCGGGCTTCGGCATCGGCCCTTGGCTGCTGGAAATCGTTGGACCCGCCGTACGTGCTTTCCATGAAGAGAGTTTCAAGGCGCGGGAACTGGTTGACTGCCGGGTTGAAAAGCCGGCTCTTGCCGTAGTTGAAATCGCCGGTAAACGCGATGTTGTACATCCCGTCGCCAATGTGGAAATGGGCTATTGCCGAGCCAAGGATATGGCCGGCATTGTGGAACGTGAGCTTGATATCCGGGGCGATATCCGTGACGCTGCCATAGTTGAGGGTGATGGAGTGCCGGATATAGGTCTTGACTTCCTGTGAGGAGTAGGGGATCTTCCGGTCTTCCTTGTTGATCACATCGAGATAGTCCAGCTGGAGCATGGCCGAGAGGTCACGGGTCGGGGGTGTTGAGTACACCGGGCCTTCGTACCCGTATTTGTACAGGAGGGGTATGAGGGCGCAATGGTCGAGGTGGGCGTGGGTGAGAACGACCGCATCGAGCTGGGAGAGCGGGTGGATCTCCGGGACGTACAGGTACGGGGTGCCATTCTGGTTGTCCGGTTTCTCACCGCAGTCGATGAGCACTTTGCTGTTCGGGGTCGAGAGGAGAAACGCCGCCCGGCCTACTTCCCGGCAGCAACCGAGCATGGTAACCCGGAGCCACTGGTCCCGCTTCACGGCATCCTTGCCCTCTTCCCGTCCGGGAATATCGCGGTGTATGCGCCGGCCGATTGTCCGCAGGAACTGTTTTCGTTCCTCGTTGACCGAGCGGAGATACTGGCGGACCTGCTTGACCGTGCTGCTCTCGATAGGAGGCGTCCGGACAACTTTCGGGGTCCAGCCGATATGCCGGGTGATATCCCGCAGGGTCGTCCCGTTCTTGCCAATGACAACGCCGGGTTTTTCCGCCTCGATTAAGACTTCGCCGGTATCCGCATCAAAAAAGATGTCCGTTATGCCGGCAGTTTCCGGGACAACGGCCTTGATATCGTTGTAGGCTTTCTCGGGATCTTCAAGGATGGTCGGGCGCACTACGATCCTCTTACGCAGGTCGCGGGCAAGGATCTTGATCAAGTCTGCCTCATCCGCAAACCGTTTCGGGTCGTCGGTGTAAATAACGAGCTCGGGACCTTCGAATTCGACCTGCGTCACCGTAATGCCATGGGGCACTTTCTCGTTGATCTTATCTTTTAGCTCTTTGAGCCGCTCTTCGATTTGCATGAAATAATCGTCCTAAAAAAAGTTAAGCTGAAGTCTTTGCGAGAAATTTTTTCACAAGATCTTCGCTCTGCACTTCATACTTGTCTTTTGTTATCACAACGATGTGGATCCCTTCACCGGATCCGGCGTCGCGTTTCATTGCTGACTTGAGACCGCGGACCGCAATCTCGATCGCCTCGTCCTCACTCATATTGGGCCGGAACCGGTCTTCAAGTACACCATACGCCATAGGTGAACCGGAACCGGTTGCAACAACTTCCTCTTCCTTTGTTGCACCGCCCATGGCGTCAACCGAGTAGACGCTCGGTCCTTTCTCGTCAATGCCCCCGACAAGGAGCTGGACGTAATACGGGAAGTAGCGATTCTGGTTGAGATAGTTGGAGAGCAGCGTTGCCGTTGCGCCGACCGTGATCGGGCGGGACCGGCGGATCTGGTAGAGGTTGCACTCGACCGTGAGGATGCGGGCGAGCTGCTGGGCGTCGCCGACGCCACCGGCCGTGGTCATGCCGATCCGTTCTGCCACCTGGTATACTTTCTTTGCTTTCTTGCTTGCGATCATGTAGCCCATGGTCGCCCGCTTCTCGGTTG